>Ga0255753_1000550_pt1 | contig 49001 bp, 43 predicted proteins | sample 041ome_10_FD_179953 | JGI IMG/M metagenome (GOLD analysis project Ga0255753, IMG submission 179953) | Coastal salt marsh microbial communities from the Groves Creek Marsh, Skidaway Island, Georgia - 041412US metaG (version 2) | ecosystem: Environmental > Aquatic > Marine > Intertidal zone > Salt... | reverse complement strand
CGTATTTAGAAGACAGACTGTCAATAACTGACCCGATAGCACCATTGCCACCATCAATTGCAAATTTTATTGAACTATTGATATGTTCAGGATTAACTATTTCTTTTAGATGGTTGATATAGATATCAGTTACATCTTCTTTTTTTGATTCTGCTAAAACAAGAGGTAGTGCATAGTTTTTAGATGCTAGTTTTTTAATCTCAAGCAGACCAGATTCGACACCTATTGGAGACGCACCCCTGTTACAAAATTTAAACCCATTCCACTCTTTAGGATTATGAGATGCTGTAATAATCAATCCAGGTAAATCAAGTAATCCAGATAGTGAGTATACGACATCTGTAGGGACCGTTCCGATATAGTGAACATCTTTGTTTTTACTTTTTATTCCAGTAGCTATTGCATTAAAAATTTCAAGATTTGAAGTTCTTCCATCATGGCCGACAATTATTTTTTCACTTTGAACGAATTCACTGAAAGCAACTCCAATGTTGTAGGCAGTTTCCAACGTAAGTGTATCGCCATATATACCTCTTACGTCATAAGCCTTAAAAATTAAATCTAGTTTATTTTGATTCACTATTAAGTTATTGTACTGATTATGAGTGGCAAGTTTACTGTTAAAAACTTTTCTGTTGTAGTTCCAGTGCATAATGAAGAAGAAATAATTCTACAATCTGCCGCACAAATTTATGATATTTGTAGGAGAAAGCAACTCGATTTTGAAATAATTTTCGTAGAAAATGGTTCAATAGATGATACTTTATCAATAATTGATAAATTTACTTCTAAACATCAAGAATGTCGAGTAATTAGTTTAGATATAGCAAATTATGGGAATGCTTTGAAACAGGGATTTCTAAAAGCCGTTAATGATATAGTAATTTCTTTTGATATAGATTATTTTTCCGAGGACTTTCTTGAGGAAGCTCTCCTACTTGATAAATCATACTCTGCAATAACTGCCTCTAAAAGGCTTAATAAATCTAGTGATGGAAGAAGATTAATCCGAAGGATAGCAACACAAACTTTTGTTAGTATTTTAAAATTACTTTTTCAGACCAACCTATCAGACACACACGGAATGAAAGCTGTAAGAAATACTTTCATAAGAAAAGAGGTTAATAATGTTGTTTCAACCCAAGACCTATTTGATACTGAACTACTTATAAGAATTGAAAAAAGTGGGGAAAGGATTCTTGAGATTCCAGCAGTAATAAACGAAATCAGACCTAGTGTATCCGTTATTTATAAGAGAATCCCTAGAACCATTAAGAGCTTAATAAAATTAAGAATTCAACTCTCTAAAGAGTCTTTAAATACAAAAAATTTATAAATTATATATTTTATTGGCAGAATAATGCTTGCTATTAATACTGTTGCAACTAAAAACTGTAATTCATTTTCTTGGACTTCTGGCCTGTATAGATCGATAACAAACCAAATAAGTAGTGGGACTACTAAATTAATTAAATTAGTCAGTGTAAAATTAAAAAATTCTTTTAAATTTCCTTTTGTTGAAGAAAGTTTAAAAATTATCTTTCTTGATAAGAAATACGAAATAATTACACCTATTGAGAAAGACCCAATATTTGTAAGGTAAGTTCTTAAAGGAATTTCAATAGTCTCAAAAATAAAGAATTGAAATATATAGTTCAAAATTAAACCAATTATAAGATTTACAGCTCCAACCATATATGTTCTAAATAACTGTGCTAACGAACTGTCTCCAGTAACTAATGGATTATTTTTTATATATTCTAAAACTTTATTCATTTAGTTTCTTTCTTACTGACAGGCTTATAAATAATAATAAAGAAAATAGTGCTATATAAAAGGAGAATGATTCTAACTTAGTTTTAACAAAGTTTATCTCAACATTTTCTGAATACGGTACAACAGCCATAAAAGAGGGGGAAATGCGATAAGGACCTTCGCCATTAACAATCTCCCAGTTTGGAAAATATGAAATTTTAATCAGGTGTAACTCATTTGGCTTATCAGTTGAAAATTTGATCTTATCAGAAGTTACAGTCAAACCTGTAATATTTACTTCATCACTGATACTTTTTTTTAGTTGAGGACTTATGCTTGAAGTCTCAATTATTCTTTGAAAGCTTAGATTCTCAAAATTTTCATACGATTCTGTAAAAAAATTACTGTATGTGGTGTCTCTAAATAGAGAACTTAAGGTCCTATCAAGATATGGTACTTTTTCGAATTCAATAATCTCCTGGTTAACCAACTCGATCTTTTCTGAATCTATCTTAAAAACAGTGAAGGGTCCTGAAGAAAAAAGGTGAATTAATTTCGAACTTTCATGTGCTTTTTTTGTAATAAGTTCGGTGTAGGATATGAAATAATCGACTCCTAAATCTAATAAATATTCCTCACCTTTCTCAAATTGATTATTGATATACCTTAAGCCACCCACTGGATTTGATGGTCTTTCAGCCAATCCAGATACAGCTATAAAGTGAAATGGGGTTGTAATGCTTGAATCAAAATATAGCCCCTCCATGCTTGAGTGATCTGTATATAAAGGTATAGTCATCAAAACCATAGGTGTACCATATTTATTTAAATCTGAATTTGGCTCCCACATTATTCTTCCTGGGGAAAGTTGATTAAGGTTCGAATAGAGGTTCTCAATATCACTCCACTGATCTTTATTCTCATACCCATTGAAGTTCCAACTTACCCAATAAGGCAAGAATGTTATGGTGAATATAATTAAACCTGCAGTAGTCAATTTAAAAATATCAGTTGATGAGGGTAAGAAATATAAGATACCAACTACAAACATAACAAGTAGTGGATAAAGGAAGATTCTAAAACTCGATATATTCCATTTTTGAAAAAAGTTAAAAAAATATACTATCAATAAAACAATGGTTATTACTTTAAGGGAAATACCGCCTTGTTCGTATTTAAAAATATTTTCCATTTGAGATTCAAATATTTTAAAAAATAAAACAATCACAGCTAGGTTGAGAAAACTTACAATTCGACCATTCCATAATGCACCCTCTGGAACAAAAAAATATAGGATAATTGAGCTAAATAACATAAACCATTCAAAAAAAGATGTTTCTTTTCTCGAGTAAATCTCTTTGAAATTGAAGAAGAAGATGAAAACTGAAGCCAACAGAAATGGAGTTATGTCACTTTTGATCAAATCAGCAAGTTTCGTATATGGTGTATAACTCATATTTGTCGTATATTCTAGATTTGAAATCAGTGAAGTTAGAAATCTAGCTGATAAAAAAATAAAAACTAATACAGAAGAGCTTTTTTCAATTATGGTATTTTTTTCTTTTATCCAATAATAAAAATATATTAATGAATAAATTAGAAAAGGAATTAAATGGCTTAAAAGGCTCATCGCTAAAAATAGAGCACTAATCACATGTTTGTTTTTATTTTCACTTTTAGAAATGTAAGCTATAGCTAAATTAGCAAAACCAATTGAATATGTGAATGAAAACTGACCAGCTAGCGTCGAAGCAAGATTACCTCCGTAAATAGTGAATGATTCTGTAAGTACATATGTCAATCCCGCTACAAATCCTATAATGGCAAAATCAGATTGATTTTTTCTAAACAGTCGCTCAAATGAATAAATTACTAAAATTATGGATCCAGTAACCATTAATTTAAAAGCTATTCCGTAGGGAAAAATCAAATCAAGAAAAAAAGTAAGTATTGCAGGGAATGGAAAATAGAAAAAATACAAAGGATAACCTGCAAACCAATCATTAGACCAGCCATTAAGTTGAAAATTAAGTGCAAAATTATCAATAAAGTACTTTATAGGAACCACATGTGCACCCATATCTCCACCTGTAGGCATAGTGTTTAAAGAAATAAGATCTAATCTAAGAATTAAAATGGCAAGAAGATAAAAGTATAATTTTTGAAAACTGATCCTATTCATGTATTTAGATAATTTCATTTAGTATTTTTCCTAAATATTTAGTTTTTCTTTTACCATTTTCAGACCATTCTGCATACCAATACGGTCCATGGGGGCATGAGTTGCAAGACTCTCTTCCACATTTTATATCTTTGCTTCGATATGATATCTTTGTTTTATTAGTATCTAGATTTAATTTATTGTCAATTAGAAGCTTTAGACGTTTTAACTCAGATTCACCTAATTCTGCAATTGCTTCTAAAATTTCTTTGTCTACCATTAATAAAATGTTACATGAATATTTAATAGATATTGGAACAAGATGAAAAAGATAGTTTATATTTCTGGTGGAATTGGAGGAGCAAAGCTGGCCAAAGGATTCTACGGAGTTGATGACATTGAACTGTCGATAATAATCAACACTGGTGATGATGAAAATATACATGGTATTAAGCTTTCACCAGACATTGATTCTGTAATGTATTCTCTTGCTGGCATAGAAGGAGAATTTGGGTGGGGACAAAAAGAAGATACATTTAATGTAAGTAATTTTTATAAAAAATATAAGACCCAACTTTTTTCTATAGGAGACAAAGACTTAGCACTTAAACTTTTCAGAAATCAGATGTTTAATGATGGAAAAACCCTTACTGAGGTAACTAAATTTTTTACAGATTTCTACAATTTAAACTGTGCATTGCTGCCAATGACTAATGACAAAGTTCAAACCACTCTTACAACTGTGAATAACGAAATTTTAAGTTTCCAAGAATACTTCGTAGAAAAGAAAGCAGATCCAAAATTGAAGAAGATTGATTATGTAGGTTCTGATAGTGCAAATATTACAAGTGAAGTTAGTAGCGTCTTGAAAAAAGCAGATCAAATAATAATAGGCCCTTCAAATCCATTTCTTTCAATTGGACCCATTTTGAGTATTAATAAAATTAGAAAATTAATTGTTTCTCATAATAATGTTGTAGTCGTAAGTCCTTTTATAAATAACAAAGCTTTGAAAGGCCCATCAGATAAGAATTTTAAAGATTTTGGATTTCAGCCAAACATTGAAGGCTTAAAAGTTTTCTATCAAGACATTGCAAATCAATTTATAGTGCATGAGAATGAAAATGAGGAGGAAAATGTATTTAGTAAAAATATATTATTTTCGGAAGAGTCTGTTGCAGTTAACTTGGCTAAAGAAATAGTTCAAAATGTCTAAAAAAAATATAGAAATAATTCCTGTTTACGGTCTTCCAGAATTTAAGAAAAATGATGATCTAATAGAAATTTTAACTACAACCCTCAAGAATAATTCAGAAACTTTGCTCAATGGAGATGTAGTAATTGTTACTCAAAAAATAATTTCAAAAATTGAAGACCGTGCTGTTGATTTGAAAGTTACTGATATCAATGAGGTGTTAAAAGAGGAATCTACCCAAATTTTGAGGAAACGTGGAGAAACTGTAATAGCTAGAACAAGGCATGGATTTATATGTGCAAATGCTGGTATAGATAAATCAAATATTGATAAAGGATACGCACTACTTTTACCAGTAGATCCTAACAAGACGGCAAATACAATTAGAAGAAAAATCAAGGCGGAATTTGATTTGGATATAGCTGTAATCATTAGCGATACTTTTGGAAGAGCATGGAGAAAGGGGCAAACTAATGTTGCTATAGGGTCATCGGGTATCGAGCCCCTCACAAGTTACATTGGTACTACTGACTCCTATGGAAATGATTTAATGGCAACTGAAATTGCTATCATAGACGAATTAGCAGGTGCATCAGAACTTGTGATGAATAAAGTTGATGAAGTACCTGTTGCAATCATTAGAGGGTATGAATATAAGTATTCTGATAAAAGTACTGATGAAATTATTAGATCAGATGATGAAGATTTTTTTCTTTAGCCTTTGAGCCACTTAATAAGCTGAGAAATACCTTCATCTAATGAAAACTTAGGTTCCCAATCTAATTCTTTTTTAGCCTTTGAATTATCTAGGACACTCCTAAGCAATTCTCCATCACGTTTTGGTTTATATGTAACATTTCCGTCATAACCTATAGTATTTCTCAATACAGAAACTAATTCGTTAACTGAGGTTTCAATGCCCGTTCCTATATTTAAAAACAAATTGCTATCAATTTTTGAGGATGAAATTAATGCATCTACAACATCTTGAACATATACATAGTCACGAGTTTGTTCACCATCACCAAAAACTGTTGGCTCTGAATTACTGATCATTTTATTTGTGAATATTGAAATGACTCCAGCTTCCCCGTTCGGATCTTGCCTAGGACCATAAACATTGGAGAAGTTTAAAATTGAATAAGTCATGTTAGAATTCTCGTTCAACATTAGCTCTATAAATTCATTCAATCTTTTTTTTGCTATTCCATATGGAGATTCTGGCTCTCCCGCAAAATCTACTTCCGAAGTCGGAATAACTTTAGGCTCACCAAAAATTGTTCCACCTGATGAAGAAAAAATTAATTTTCTGCAATTTGTGGAAAGTAAAACTTGAATGAGCTTTAAAGGTTGTAAAATATTATGCTCAAAATCTAGCATTGGGTTATCTACAGAAATAACAACCGATGCCTGTGCAGCTAAGTGAAAACATATATCTGGATCAAACTCAGCTACTTTTTTTAGTATTTCATTTGAACCAATGTCGTCATAGTAAATATTTTCACAAGTAAAATTTTTTGTGTTTTCCTTTTTCCCACTCAAAAGATTATCTACCAACATGATTTCATAACCTTCATTTATTAAATTTTCAACTAGATGTGATCCAATAAATCCAGCTCCACCAGTGACCAATGCTTTCTGTTTACTCATCTTATTTAGTATATTTCATCATGGATTTCTGAACCATCAGAAATAACACTATCTTTTAAAACAATTGAATTACTTATCTGCACATTTGAACCAATGTTACAATTCTCAAATATTACGCTATTTTTGATATTTGTATTTTCCCCTATCAAAACATTTTCACTAATCCAGTTTGATTCATCAGATGTATGAGCTTCTATATATGATTCTCTTGTACCTACATCAATCATTTTTCCATTTACTTTAAAACAATCCAGTAAAAGATTTTTGGAGAGTTGGGGGAAAACGTCTTTTTCAAATGATGATGGAATAGTTAAATTTCCTTTAATCGATTGAATATCTTGTTTCATAAGATAATAGAAACCCATGCTTATATTATTGCCATATTTAAGGTCATCTGGTTTCTCAATAAAATCTACTATTTTGTTTTCCTTAAGGTGGAGAACTCCATATCTTGATGGATCTTCTACTTGAACAGAGCATATGGTTGAATTGGACGCGACCTCAACCTTGTCCATAAAGGTCTGAAAATTCATCTCCAAAAGCAAATCACCATTCATACAAAAAAATTCATCTTCAAAATCATCAATATTTTTTACAATATAACCTGCTGTATCAAGCTTCTCTTCCTCAAATAAGAGATGTATAGCTCTATGAGTCTTGATTTGGTAATTTTCCCACTGTTCTTTATGTTTAATTGAACAAATTAGTTTGAATTCCGCAAAACCAGCTCTTTCTAGATTTTCAAGAATTAAGTCAACTATTGGAACACTCCTTATAGTCAACAAAGCTTTGGGTATTCCCTCGGATAATGGTTTTAGTCTTGTTGCTTCACCACCAACAAGCAAATATATAGTTTTAGTCATCTTCAAGAAGAATAGTCAAATTTGTAAAATCGGCATCTAAATCAATTTTCATAACTGAATCCCAGACTTCATCAGCTTTTTTGTAGTCATAATATTTTGAAGTGTTTTTAATGAACTTCTCTTTGATTAGTGGAATAGCCTCTTCTCTTCTATTTGGATGTCCAATTGGATATCTTATTGTGATTTTTTCAGACTTAGTACCATCTGAATAACTTAGATAAACACTATTAGCAATTTCTCGTTTTTCAAATTCGTAATATGTTTCAGTAAAGTTCGGATTTTCAATTACTTTAATTTTTTTTCTCAACTTTTCAATATTTTGATAGCCATGAAAAGATTCCTCATAACTTTCACTTGTTACATCCCCAAAAAGAAGTGCCGCTGACACCATATATTCCAAAGAATGATCCCTATCGGAGGCATTATTTAATATATCTTTATTACTAATAATTCTTATTGCGGGTTCGTGCGTTTCAATAACAACCTCTTTTATGGTTTCTTGTTTTTCTAAATATTCCTCTGAAAGCTGGACAGCAGCCTCTACAGCAGACTGACCATGAAATTCTGCTGGATATAAGACTTTAAAAAGTACGTTATTAATTACCCAGTTATCCAAACTTTTACCAAAGGTCAACATTTCCTCTTCAAAAAAGACACTTTCAAATCCCCATGTTTTATCTTTGAGTATTCCTTCGTATTTCTCATCCTTAAGAATCGATATTTCAGAAAGCTCAATTGCTCTTGAGGTTGCATCTCCTGCTGCCCAACTTTTTCTTCTACCAACATTTGGTGTATGACGATAAGCTCTTAATGTAGGTCCATCCAAGAGAACATTGTTAATTGTCCTTGTAATCACTCCTGTATCACCCTTTGTTATTAAGTGAGAATATACAGATGATGAAGCCATTTTTACAAAAAACACATGGTCATATCCTTGCTGGTTTAAAGAGGTTGCTAGGGAGAGGGCTCCTTGGATTTCATAAGTCCTCACTATTGACTCTGATAACTGCCTAAAAGACCCACCTTCTAATAGAAAATAGGAAAATAATGATCCTATATTATCTGATGGGTGCGCCCATTCTCGAGCTAAGAAAGTATCGTTGTAGTCGTGCCAACGTATTAACGTTGTAAAAAATCTACCTAAATCTCTAGAACTCTTAATCTTGTTGGCGTAATTAAATGGGTTGCATATCTCCGCCTCTTCTCCTCTTGTTGCGAAAGAAACAGCCTGACTACTTGCGGAAGCATCCAAAATACAACCTATCGTATCCAAAAGAGCTAGTTTTACAGAAATAACTGTTGAATCATCTAGGAGTACTTCTTGGTCTAAGTAATTTGTAATTATGTTGTGAAAAGATATTTCATTCAACTTTGAATTATCTTTCTTCAATTCCTGTATATTTTGCAGCAGGTCTAATCAAAGTATCTTGACTTCTTTGTTCAAAATAATGGGCAGACCAACCAACAGAACGGCCGGCTACAAAAATTGGAGTAAATACATCAACGGCAAAACCTAATTCGGAGAGCAACAATCCTCCATAAAAATCTACATTTGGAAAGAGTTTTTTTTCAGAGTCCATTATTGAATCTATAGTTTTTGCTATTTCAAATTTGTTGATGGAATCCTCTGTTGTTGATAGCACCTCTACCCAATTTTTTACAACTGGGCTTCTGGGATCTTGTATTTTATACACCCCATGACCAAAACCCATAATTTTCTTTTTCTCTTCAAGAAGTTGGTGTACTCCTTTATCAGCATCTTCTACAGTATTGAAACTATTGATTAGTTCAACAGCAGCTTCATTTGCACCGCCATGTAGTTCTCCTTTTAAAGTTCCTACCCCAGAAACTATTGAACTTGTAAGGTCTGACCTAGTTGATGCAGTAACCCTAGCAGCGAAAGTAGAGGCGTTAAAACCATGCTCTGCATAAAGAATTAACATATCATCTAATGCTTCAAGTTGTTGAAGGCTTGAGTTGTTTGGAAGAAGAGCACTCGCAACCACAAACTCTTCGTCTAGATTATCTGATGGCTCTAGGTTGTATGAAGCAATAGCTAAACAAGCTATTGCGGTAAGTTTACTTGCAGCATCTAGTTTATTACTTTCATCAGCTTCACCTATATACGAAATAGCTGTTCTTAATACATCCATCGGATGTTGTTCAATTTTCAACCTATTTATAAGTTCAATTAATTCGGAGTCTTTTAGAAGAGAGATGTAATGACTGGCAAAAGATTTTTTAAATGAACTTCCATCTAAGTTGTCATCGATGATGAGTGAGGCGACATCTCCATAGGTGTGGGATCTTGTAAGTTCTATTGCGTCATAACCTCTATATCTGAGAGAAGTCCCTTCCATACCTACTGTGGAAATTTCCGTTTCTCCGGCTACAACGCCTCTAAGTCCTGGTGAATAATCCATGCCTAATATATATTACATCTATTCCTATTACTACTCCTAATGTTAAATTGATTTTTATAAACACTACAATTGACTCATGGCACAAATTCATAATTTAGAAAACAAATCAAGGTTTGGAATCAGATACATTGCAGGCTTTGGGGTTTTAGTAAGTGCTTTACTTTTGTCGGGCTGGTTTGCATTTTTCACATTTCTGCCAATTAAATCTGCAATGGAAGTAGTTACAGACTTAGAAGAAAAATTCCTCCCTAGAGCTGAAGGGATGGTTTTAGACTTTGTTTCTTTATCAGAACCCTCTGTTATCATCACTTCTGATAATCAAGTCTTAGATGAACTACATGATGGCCTAAACCGAGATCCAATAAAATTATCTGAGGTTCCACCTTTTGTAATTAATACTCTTTTAGCAGCAGAAGATAGTAACTACTATCAGCATGAGGGCATCGACTTTATTGCAATCTTAAGTGCAGTTGTTGATAATTTAAGGGGTGTAACAAGAGGTGGATCAACCATAACCTCTCAAGTTGCAAAACAATCATTTGTTGGTGATGAAATCTCTATTAGAAGAAAAGTCGCAGAAGCAGTAGTAGCGGCAGAGTTAGAAAGGCGTTATACAAAAGACCAAATTCTAGAATACTATATAAATTCAATATATTGGGGAGCAGGTGCATATGGCCTACAGTCTGCATCTTCAGAATATTTTAATAAAGATGTTACTGAACTTACTCTAGACGAGGCTGCTACATTAGTTGTGATTATCAGAAGTCCAGCCTACTATAACCCCCGAAAATATCCTGATAGAGTCTTGGAAAGAAGAAATGATGTTTTAGATGTCATGCTTAAAGAGGGTTTCATAGTAGATATCCAACATAGATCTGCAAAATTAGCTCCGCTGAAAATTGCCGAACCAAACACACTTTCAAACAAAGCTGAACATGTCTCTGCAGAGGTTAGAAGAAGATTATTAAATGATCCACAGTTTGCAGTTTTAGGATCTACAAATGAAGAAAGAAAAAAAGCTTTATTTGGATGTCCTTCAGATGATACTTCTTGTACTGGAGGAGGCGGTTTAACTATTGAAATTACTGTTAATCTAGAATTACAAAATCACGCAAATGAAGTATTAAACAAGTGGGTTCCCTCTGAAATTGTAGATACTGAACTTGAAGAACCTGAGCCAAAACCAACAGGAGTCATAACATTAATTAATAACAAAACTGGTGCAATAGAGGTTATGGCATCAGGTCTACCTTTCGAAGATGAGCAATATAATTTAGCTACCCAAGGAAAAAGAAATCCTGGTTCTGCATTTAAGCCAATTACGCTACTTGCTGCTTTAGAATCAGGTGCAAAGCTTTATAGTACAAGAGATTCTCGAAGTCCCGTAGAGATTGACTGTGGATATCCATGTGCTCCTGATGGTGTGGGTACCAAATGGGTAGTCAGAAATTATGGTACGTCAATTAAAGCTGATAGATTTATTAATAAAATTCCTGCTCAAGATAGAGCAATAGAACTTCAATGTATTGGTTTTCATGCTGAGGAATTAAAGAATAAAGATTTCATAGAACAGTTTCCTATCTCGTCAGACTTAGAAGAGATCGAGGAAGAGTCAGAAAAAATATTAGCCATTGGAATTGCCCTCAATCAATATTCAGAAAATGGTAACCCTATAATTTACACTGAAGATCAGAGCTTTACAGCTCAAGATGAAGATGGTGAGAGCTTAACAGTTATTTACGACCCCTTATTAATAGAAAATCAAAATAACCTTATCCAAATTGACTTAGAATCTGAAAGTCAAATTATTTACAAACCTTGCCAAGATAAATCAGAATACAACAGATCTATAAAGCTTCTAGACACCTCGGGTATGGTTTCTCTTGAGGAGGCAACCAGAAAATCTGTAAATACTGTTTTTGCTCAACTTGCATCAGAACTAGGTGGAGAGAAACTCTCGAGTACTGCAAATAGAATAGGGATAGATTCTGACTTAGATCCCGTGATATCTTTAACTTTAGGTGCCGGAGCGGTAACTCCTATTGAACTTGCATCTGCATATTCTTCATTTGCAAATAATGGCTATCTTGCTCCAACATATTTGATTGAAAAAATTACCGATTCCAATGGTCAGGTATTATTCCAACACATAACTTCTCAAAGAGTGACCATCCCTGATCCGGGTGCTGCTGCAGCAGTTAGAAAGACTCTTGAAGTTGCAGCCCAATTTGGTACTGGAACAAGGGCTACATTAGACGATAGACCAATAGCAGGTAAAACAGGTACTCACCAGGGATTTAGAGAGGCGTGGTTCATAGGGTTTATTCCCCAATACACTTCATCAGTTTGGATTGGTTTTGCAGAAGAACAACTACCTCTTACAAATGTTGAAATAAATGGTGAAATTGTATCAAGTGTTTCAGGAGGAAGAGTCCCTGCACCAATCTGGAAAGAATTCATGGAAAAGGTTACTGAAAACTTACCTGTGGAGGAATGGCCAACTGATCCTAGTGACATTGAAAAGTATTACGAAATCCCAACTATTGAGATACCTCAATTGCTAGGGCTCAATATTATTGATGCTGAAGAATTAGCTTTTTCAGGCTATATTTTACCAACGATAAAACTTGTTGATTCAGAAGAAGCTCCCGGACTAGTCCTTACTCAAAGCATAGAAAGTGGCGAAGAGATGCCTGAGGGAACAGAAGTCATCTTAGAAGTTTCTGGAAAAAAATTTAGTGCTGCGATACCTAACATTCCCCCATGTATTTACACAAAGGAAGAAGCTGAAGTTCTCATTAAAGACTTCATGAGGGAAACAAGTGTAATTTTATTCTTGAAAAATTCATTTGAAGAATCCGAATTGCCCAACTGTCAAGGAAAAGTTATTGGGACAAATGTTGCACAAGGTGGAACTGTCTCGACAGGTGATGACTTAATCTTTATAGTTGCTAACTCTCAGACTGATTCTTAGAAAAAGTTTTAAAAAATTCGAATAAAGTTAAAACAGAAAAGCCAGTTGCTCCTTTTCTATTACTAGCTCGAGCAGGTCCTGCTATATCTAAATGTATCCAATCTAAGTCATCTATAAAATTTTCAAGGAGTAGTGCTGCTGTTATTGCTCCACCAAAACGGCCACCTGTATTTTTCATATCGGCAATATCAGACTCAATAAGTTTCTTGTAGTCACTATGTAGAGGAAGTGGATAGAAATTTTCACCTGATTGCTCAGTAGACTTTATAAAATTTTCCTCCATTTTTTTACTATTAGAAAAGACAGCACCTATATCTAGTCCTAGAGCCACATATGATGCTCCAGTAAGTGTCGCTACATCACAAATTAAATCTGGCTTACTCTCAGCAGCATATGCCAATGCGTCAGCCATAATTAATCTTCCTTCTGCATCTGTATTTAGTACTTCTATTGTTTTTCCATTTCTTGCTTTTAAAACGTCTCCTGGTCTAATTGCACTACCACTTGGCATATTTTCTACAATTGGTGTGTATACAGTCAATCCAATATCTATCTGAAGTTTAGAAATTAAACTCATTACTCCCCACGCAGTTGCTGCTCCAGCCATATCAGTTTTCATAGTGTCCATCCCAGAAGGTGATTTTAAGGATAGTCCTCCGGAGTCAAACATCACACCCTTGCCGATAAGGGCAATCTGCGTATCAGCATTTTTATTATATTCTCCTACTGCTAGATATGGGCTTCTCTCAGATCCCTTCGCAACTCCTAGAACTGCGCCAAAATTATTTTTCTCTAACCAGGCTTGATCGTGTATTTGAAGGTTTATATCACTATTAAGATTTTTAATTTCATCTATGAAAAACTCTGGTGTTTTATCTAGAGAAGGTGTATTAATCATATCTCTAACCCAAAAAACAGCTTCTTGTTTTATTGTATTGCTTTCGACATCAAGAGAGTCTGAGAATGTCAAATCGACATTATCTTCACTCTTTTTTGACTTGTATGTTTCAAATTGATATTGAGAAAACATAATACCTAGAGTTAACATTTCTTTACTTCCCTCAAAATTTAAGATATCTATGGTTGCATTATCCTTTATGTTTTTACCAATTGAATAACCCAATTCTTGATAGTCTATTTTTGGTGAATCTTCACTTAAAACAAGTATTGTTTTATTCCCGTTTGAAGATAAAGAACCTGGCATTAATAAAATCTTTTTATTTTTTGAATCAAATTTGTGAGTCTTAATATATTCATCAAAGGACTCTGGGTCTTTTATAAACTTTTCTTTGTTATTTAAGTTTTTATCAAAAAATAAAATGTCAATATTCATCACTTACTTGGTGTCCATTCCTTTTCAAAATCTCTTGCTAGCATCCATAAATAGTCAGATAATCGATTTAAATACATAATAACTTTGGAATCTTTAATTTCATATGCATTTTGCCATGTAACACACTTTCTTTCAGCTCTCCTTGACACTACCCTTGACCAGTCAATTTTTGCTGAAATGGGATTCTCACCAGGAACAACAAAAAATTCAGGAATTCCATTTTTCTCCTCTAGAATATCAATTTTTGCTTCAAGATTTTTTATCATACTGTCTTCGACTAATGTCTTTCCTGATTCCAGTTTTCCTCTGTTTTCTTTTGAGGTTGCTAACTCTGCTCCTACGATAAAAAGTTCTCTTTGTATTTGAAGAATTATTTCTTGGGTCAATGATGGTAAGTCTTTCTCTGCTCTTATGATTCCAAGTGAAGCTACTAGTTCATCGACTGAGCCATATGCCTCAGGAGCTAGATTGTCTTTTGAGACTGTATCTCCATAAAGTAATCTTGTATTTCCCTTATCCCCTTTTTTGGTATAAATCTTCATTAGTTAAGCATAGTCTTACGGTAGAAGTATTAGGGTTCCAGTTCCACCGAGAGAAACTAATAAAGATAAATAGCTGAGTCCAGTTGCAGCCATTACTCCCGTATACGATGTTTCATTAAGAGACTTTAAAGAACCTAGTGAAAGCACTAAAGAAGAAATATACAACCCAATGATGATATTTTTATAAAGTGTAGATATCTCTGAAGAAATCAGTCCTGTAATAATCATTAAAGATAGTAGGCCAGCTATTAACATCGAAGATCTAGCTATATTTTTCATACCTATTCTTGTGATTGTAGGGTCAACTAAAAACCAGTGACCAATCATCATTAGAGAAAAAATTCCACTAACTAAAGTTATAGGCAACAATGTACTGATTAAATTTCCATCCAATGTGCTATAAGCTTCATATATTAAAATTATAAAACTAACAAAAAAAGTAACATTCGATAGTTTTTGATTTTGATGTAATAGTGTTGTTAAAAGAATTATTATTCCAGCAAACACTAATAAATTAAAATTAATCAAAAGGACTGTAGAAATTAAACAAATAAATAATATGCTAAAACCCTTTTTCGGGCTTGTTGAAAACCTGATATACCAAAAGTAAGGAATACTGTAAATTAAAACAAGGTAGATAAATGTACTCAAATTCATACTCCTTTTACAATAATGTATATATGACTAATGAAAAAAATAAATTAAATATATTTAGTGCGTTGATTTTAGGAATAAGCATTCTTCTTCTGACAGGTCAAGGGAAGATTGAAACATTGCTTAGTTTTAATCTCGTTATTTCTTTAACAATTTTTACTATGTTGTCCTATATTTCGATAAAAGCTTATGCAAGTTATAAATATTTAGGTATTGCTATGTTTGCTAGTATTTTCCTATTATCTCCTGAAGTATTTTCAACAAAAAAAGGTGAGCTTTTCCCGATAACATATATATTTTTTATGACCTATTTTTCTATCATTTTTGGTAAATATCTTTATAAAAGATGGAAAAGTTCTCTCTAAAGTGCATAATTACTCTTGTTGTACCTAAAATGGAAACATGGTTCAGGGCATGATTAAAAAGTTTATATCAATTTCTTTATTTTCTTTTTTTTGCATTGTTTTAACTCAAAGTAATGCACTTGGTCAAATTTCACCCCCTATCAATACCTCATTTGGATGTGCTTCTAATGCTGTTGCTCCTTTAGATTCAATTAAAGATTTACAAACTTATCTAAACTGTAATGGTTTTAATCCAGGACCAATTGATGGAGTTTCTGGAGGTAGAACTACCTCCGCAATCAAAGCCTTTCAAGCTGCTTCAGGTTTAGTGCCAGATGGTGTGGTTGGACCTGCTACTAAACAAGCAATGAGATCTTACTCCGAAGAAACTTTTACTTTTACAGGCAGCGGATGGGGGCATGGTGTAGGACTTAGTCAGTATGGAGCAAAAGGACTTACTGAACTTGGAGCCTCATTCTGTTCTAATACAAGCTCGTGTACTTCTGATGAAGTTGTGAATTATTACTTTAAAGATACAGTAGACAAGCAGTTAAATGAACTCTCACTATCATCACCTGAGATAGCTACTGATAAATCTGCATTATGGGTTGGACTTGCAAGAAATGCCAAAAATATTTCTTTAACAACCCTTCCGTCATCAAGCCCACCAACACTGTTCATTTGCCAAGATGGTCTTTCTCAGACTGCAGGTGTTCAGTCATTTTTAGCTTCAAGAGGATACGAACCTGGACCTGTAGACGGTGCATATGGAGAGAAAACGGCTAACGCGTTAAGAAACTATCAAGCTTCTAAAGGCATAACCCAATCAGGAGCGATCGATGATGCTACAGTAGCTGCAATCAAAAATGATGCCAGTAGCGATGGTCCATGTGAGTCAATATGGGGACCAGTAAAGATTAGTGGTGGTGCAACTATTTCTGTAATTTATTCAAATGGTGGATGTTACTTTGCAGGACATCCATTAGTTTCTAAACAGTCTGCAAGCTGTAATGTAACAATTAAGTGGTCTGAAGGTGGAAGAGTTCGTGTTGGACCGAGGGAGCACAAACATGGTGAGCTGAAACTTCGTTCAAAGTCTGTATCTACAGGATTTCATGTAGTTTTAGCTGTAAATTTAGAAAAATACCTTTATGGATTGGCTGAAATGCCTTCGCATTGGAACGTTAAAGCTCTTGAGGCACAAGCTTTAGTTGGTCGAAGTTATGCAGTCTTTCATTATTTAGATGAAAATATACCTAGCCAACAGACTGCATACGATGCAGGATTATCCGAAAAACAAAAAGCTTATTGCTGGTGTCACATTGGATCAACTGCCTCAAGTCAATATTATTACGGATACCTCAAAGAAATTGCAGGACCAAATTGGGTACAGGCTGTAAACAATACGGCTGGAAAAGTTATTACTTATGGTGGAGGTTATACCAGGGATGGTGTGATTCAGGCTTTTTACTCGTCTTCAACAGGTGGTAAAACAAATGATAATGCTGTTGGCTTTGGATCTTCTACTGTATGGCCATATCTTCAAACTGTTGATGATCCGTGGTCAATAGATAACCGTGTAGGTAACCCAAAAGCCGCATGGTCATATGATTTTACAACCTATCAATTATCAAAAAATATACTTTGTGGAGATACCCCTTGTTTTGATGCTATTACAGACATTTATGTTTCTGGTGCAGCTAGCTCTGGAGCAGCAACAGAAGTTACTATGAAAGGCTATAGAAATGGAGCAGCAAGAACAGTAACGAAATCTGGTAGAAATATAAAGTCTCAGCTTGGATTCACATCACATTATTTTAAAACTTCAAGTGCATCAGATGTTTCAACTTTAGCTGTGGGTCCTGTAACTGTTAATACTTCAACACCCTCAAGCAGTTCCTCTGGTGGTAGTGTGGTGTCTTCCTCAGGTGATACCGCTCAATATGCAACGTCGACAAGTGGACTACTTTATTTAAGTAAAGCTGGATTACTTGACAAATGCAATCAAAGTTCGTCTGCTTGTCAGAATAAAACTATAACCAGAGAAGAAGCAGCGGCAGTTGTAGCAGTAACTGGCGGGGTTCCACTAGATGCTCCTAATGCATATAGTGATGATGATCAAAGTATTTATCAGCAAGCAATAAATGGTATGCCATATTATGGTATGCAAGTATGTTTTGGTAGTCCATTTCAGTACCTTCCTAAAGAATCAGTGACTAGAGATGAGTTTGCTTGTATGTTAACTAAGGCAATTAAAGCAGGTTCAGCAACGGATCTAACCGGTAGTTCAGATCCGTACTCTGATGAAGGCGCGAGTAAATGGACCAGTAATATTTATACATTAGCTGCTAATGACATAATTCCAGCATGTAGTTCTCTTGCTGACAAATTTTGCCCAAGTAGAAAAACTTCAATAGGCGAAGTGTCTTATATGATTAATCAATTAGTAACGAAATCTCTGATTAGTTCTGATGCTTACAGCCAAACACCATTTCAAAGTGGTTGGGAACCAGTAGGTGGTGAAGTTGAATCTGCAGCACAAACAGCAGTATCAAACCCGAATGAAGGAAATGATGATTGCGTGGCAAAAGATAACTCAAATGTAAAACTTACTAACACACTAGACATACAGAAGTTTTTGACTAATAATGGATTCAAACCAGGACCAATAGATGGTCAATCTGGTCCTCAAACTGTATCTGCAATTAAAGCTTTCCAAACAGCAAATGGACTTCTTGCTGATGGAATAGTTGGTAATAAAACTAAAGCAGCAATGAGGGGTTACACAGGATGTACTACGAATACTTGCATTGCTCGTGATAACAGATCAGCAAATCTAGATTCTGTTGAAGGGATTCAAACTTACTTATCAAATAATGGTTTCAATCCTGGAATCATAGATGGCGAGATGGGCTCTTATACCAAAGAAGCAATAAAAGCTTTCCAAAGAAAAGTAGGTCTTATCCCTGATGGTGTTGCTGGTGCAAGGACTAAGTCAGAAATGAAAAAATATACAGGCTGCTAGTCTAAATACTTCTTAATTTCATCTCCTATATTCTTAGCTGTAAATTTATATTCTTCTTTTAAATCTTTGATAGGTGCTGAGATACCAAATTCATCAATTGAGAAAGATTTTGTTATAGAACCTAAGTAATTTTTCCAACCAATAGATCGACCAAGTTCAATGGTAAAATTTAGGTTACTCGCTTTAAGCTCATCAATCATCTTAGAAGGAACATTTTCTAATTTATTTAATATAGGAGTAGAAACAATCCTGACAGAAGTTTCTTTAAGATATTCTTTAATTGAAAACGCTAACTCTAATTCTGACCCAGAAGCAAAAATTGTTATTTCAGAACCGTCAGACGCTATATATGCTCCTTTTACAAACTCTTCATATTTATTTTCTAAATCTAAAAATTCAAGATTTTGTCTAGTAAGAACTATGGCTTTTGGGTTACCAGATTTACTAAATGCATATTTGTATGCATACTCAACTTCTACACTGTTAGATGGCCTAATTACATCCAAATTTGGTATTAATCTTAAGGCCATCAGATGCTCTATAGGCTGATGAGTTGGCCCATCCTCCCCCAAATATATGGAGTCATGTGTAAATATAAATACAGAATCTGTTTCCATCAACGAAGCAAGTCTTATGCTAGGTCTCATGTAATCAGAAAATACTAAGAATGTAGAGCCATACCCAACCAAATGACTGTGTAGAGTGATTCCATTTACAACAGCACCCATTGCATGTTCCCTAATACCGTACTCTAAATTGCGACCTCCATAATTGTCGTTTGAAAATTTACTATCGCCAACAATTTGTTTAGTTGAAGCAGTGAGGTCAGCTGAGCCACCAATGATACTGTTGGTTGCTTCACCTATATTTTTTAATACATTTGATCCAGCGATCCTAGTTGCTAAAGCTTTTTTATCAGATTTTAAATCTATACCTATTTCATTAGATACTAATAAATCCCAATTTTTTTTAAAATCATTATCCATTTCATACTTCTTATTAAAAGTGTTCGTCCATTCTGAGAATGTATTATTGTCTTTTTTTCTTTTTTCTTCAAAGTAATCATAAATTTCTTTATCGTGATCAAAAACATCGCCGGCCCAATCAATATTATTTTTAAATTCCTCCATCTCATCAGAACCAAGTGGAGAGCCGTGTACTCCGCTTGTATCTTGTTTATTAGGTGCAAATTTTCCAATTATTGATTTTGCCATTATTATCGATGGTTGATTAACAACATTTTTTGCATCTACCAATGCCTGAGAAATTTGATTTTCATCATGTGCATCAATTTGAAGAACATGCCATCCTATAGATTCAAATTTTTTCTTTTGATCAGTTAATGAAACGTTTGTAACTCTGCCATCAATAGAAATATTGTTGTCATCAAAAATGTAAATTAACTTTCCTAACTTCCAAACTGCGGCAAGTTCTGCTGCTTCAAATGAAACACCCTCCATTAGATCGCCGTCGGAAACTATTCCATAGGTGTAATGATTAATTATGTCTTCGCCTAAGAGATTGGAAAGATATCTTTCTGCAACTGCAAATCCAACTCCAGTAGAGAACCCCTGACCTAAAGGACCTGTTGTCATGTCTATGCCTAAAGATGAATCAAGTTCAGGATGTCCTGGAGTTTTTGATTTATATTGACGAAATTTTTTTAAATCTTCAGCAGATATATTAAACCCGTTTAGGTGGAGTAAAGAATATAAAAGCATCGAGCCGTGTCCTGGACTAAGAATAAATCTATCTCTATTTATCCAAGAAGGATTTTCATTAGAGACTTTTAAAAATTTTTTATAAAGGACTGTTCCTACATCGGCCATGCCTAATGGCATACCTGGGTGTCCAGAATTCGCCTCCTCTACTCCGGCAGCAGAAAGTATGCGTACAGATTTTGTTACTTTATTGAACATTTATAACAGTATAGACTTACTTACACTGAGGCAAAGGAGTCTTTTGCATGGTATGAAGATCGTACTAGAGGTCCTGATTCTATATGTGGGATTCCTAAAGATTCTCCAATAGATTTAAATTTTTCAAACTCTTCTTTTTCAACATATCTATGAATTGGCCTATGTTTTGCAGTTGGCCTTAGATACTGTCCAATAGTTACAATATCAACATTAATTTGTGAAAGATCTTCTAAAACTGCTATGACTTCATCAAACTCTTCTCCCATGCCAACAATTAAACCTGTTTTGGTTTTCCCTAAAAATGTAGAATCTTTTGCATATTGAAGCAGAGAGAGTGACCTGCCATAAGAGGCTGCTGTTCTTATCTCTCTTTGAAGCCTTGGAACGGTCTCTAGATTATGATTTAAGACTTCTGGCTTTGCCTCAATAATATTATCTATTGCAGCTTTTTCTCCTTTGAAGTCAGGGATTAAAACCTCAACACTGGTTTCTGGATTAATTCTTTTAATCTGTGTAATTGTTTCTGCAAAAAAATTAGATCCTCCATCTGGAAGGTCGTCTCTATTGACTGAAGTAACAACTGCATGTGTAAGTCCCATCGTCTGAACACTTTCAGCTACACGAATTGGTTCAAGTTCATCTAAATCACAGGGCTTTCCTGTGTTAACATCACAGAAGCCACAAGCTCTTGTACAGGTATCTCCCATTATCATAAAAGTTGCTGTCCCCATTGACCAACATTCGTATATATTTGGGCAAGAGGCCTCTTCGCAAACAGTATTTAATTTTTTCTCAGATATTAAATTTTTTAAATCTCGATAATCTTTTCCTAGATTGGCTTTTACTTTCATCCATTCAGGTCTTTGTGGTTCATCTGGAAGTAAGCCTTTGATAGTTATAGGGATAATGTTTTTATTTTTCTGAAAAACACCTTTATCAACCATTTCATCTATTTCATGTTTTTTTTGTTTCTTCAACTGAGTCGGTGTGAATTGTGACATTTGTATGTCAACATCTTGATACCCAAACACTGAAGGAAAAACTTCATTTATTTTTAGGACTATATCATCAAAGGAAACCTCTTTATTGAATGAATGAACTGCAGCTATTTTTTCATCCTGGTTGCCACATGGATTAATTAACTTAAAACCATCTAAATTATCAAAAATATTTAAAGAAAAACCATGATATGTTGTCCATTTACTAACTTTCACACCTATAGAAGCTATCTTACCTTCAGAGGTCCAAACACCTGTATCACCTTCTTTTGAATGAGCATCTATATCAAAGCTTTTTAATGTCTCGATTATTGTCGACTCTAAGCTCCTCACAAATGGAATCACTTTTTTAGGATCATTTAATCTAATAATTGGATATCCAATTAACTGTCCTTTTCCATGGAATGTTACGTCTCCACCACGGTCTGTTTCATAAAACTCAATACCCTTTTGTTCTAACTCATTTTGATCTAAAAGAAGGTTATTTGTATCACCAGTTCTTCCAATAGTTATTACGTTATTGTGCTCTAAAAGAAGTAAGTAATCATATGGGTTATATTCTTTTGAAACTGATTCTTTGAGACCCCTTTGTAGTACTAAAGCCTCCGAATAAGGAAGGCTTCCAAGCCATCTTATATTTAACTGTCTCAATTCAGATCCTCTGACCAAATATGATTTTCTAGCTGATCTTTAATACTATTTAAAAACATAAGTGCTGTAGATCCATCAAAAACTCTGTGGTCCCAAGTAAGACTTAATACACCAGTATTCCTTATTGCAATAGAATCTGAACCATCAGGAGATTCAATAACTACTGGTTTCTTTTTTATTGACTCAGTTGATAATATTGCTACATTTGGTTGATTTATAATTGGCGAAGTTATAAATGAATTAAATGATCCATTGTTAGAAATGGTGAAGGTACTACCCGTCACATCTTCTAGACCATATTCTTTATTTCTAAGTTGCGATGAAACTTCTGTAATCTTTCTCGCAAGGCCACGAAGATTAAAAGAATCTGAGTCTTTTATTGTTCCAACAAGTAATCCTTCTCTATTTAAATCAACGGCAATACCTAAATTGATGAAATCATGCAATTCATGGACATTGTTTGCTAAGTCAAATGAGCTATTTACAACAGGAAACTCCCTCAAGGCATTTATAGTGGCAACTGATATAAATGGAAGAAAGGTAAGTGAAAAACCTTCTTTTTGCTTGAAATCTGCTTTTATTTTATTTCTTAAAGTTGAAATATTTTCAAAGTCCACTTCTACTGAGGTCATTACGTGTGCAGAAGTTTGTTTTGAAAGGATCATATTCTCTGCAATTCTTTTTCTTAACCTTGGAATTTCATTTCCAGTAGATTTTTTTGACTCAACAGGTTTGACTTCAACAGAATTTTCTTTTTTCACCTCTTGTACTTGTGGCTTGGTGATGCCATCAGAAGAAATTAGCATCTCAATATCCTTACGAGTAATACGGTTATTTTTACCAGTACCTGTAATCCCTGATAAGTCAATATTGTTTTCTTTTGCAAGTTTCCTTACTATTGGTGAAAGTTGCTGGTTTTTATCCCTATCAACATGGGGTTCAGCTTTAATTTCTTCAACTTGTTCAACAAGTGGTTCACTTTTATCTTCCACTACAGGTTCAGATTTTTTCGTATCAGAACTAGCTTCACCGCCTAATTCCATGAGAGAAACTCCAACTTCGACTGTTTCTCCCTCATCAACTAATAAGGCGGTAACTTTCCCTGAAAAGGGTGAGGGCACTTCAGTGTCTACTTTGTCAGTTGAGATTTCTAGGATTGGATCATCTTCTTTTACCTCATCTCCTACTGAAACAAGCCACCTGAGTATAGTTCCCTCTGTTACTGTCTCGCCTAGTTGAGGCATTTTTACAATTTCACCCATACTTCTATTGTAATTCTTTAATAGCTTTTACAACATTTTCTGCACTAGGAATAAAGTTGTCTTCTAAGACTGGTGCAAACGGGATATGTGTATTTGGAGCAGTTACTTTAACAATAGGGTTGTCTAAAGTCCAAAAGCCTTTATCGGCAACAAATGAAGAAATTTCAGATGCTATTGATGAGAAAGGTACGTCTTCTTGAAGAATTACCAAATTTGAAGTTTTCTCTACAGATTTCAGAACGGTTTCTTCATCTATTGGAAAAATACTTCTTAGATCCAATACTTCAACAGAAATACCCTCATCATTTAATGTTGACGCAGCTTCAAGAGCAGTTGGAACCATTCCAGACCATGCAACTAAGGTAACATCTGTACCTTCTTTCACAATATTTGCTTTTCCAATTTCTACTTCATACAAACCAAGAGGTACTTCCATTTTTAAATCTGGTTTTCTATATAATTTTTTATGCTCTAGGAACATTACCGGATTTGGGTCATTGATGGAAGCTATTAATAATCCCTTTGCATCATAAGGGTTTGCAGGGGCAACAACTTTAATGCCTGGATGATGAGCTAAAAGAGATTCAGGACTAATTGAATGGAAAGGTCCAGATCTTGTTCCAGCCCCAGTTGGTCCTCTAACAACCATTGGAACAGGCTTTCCGGCTTTCCAGAAATATTTTGCAGCCTCTGTAGTTATCTGATCAAGAGCGGGATAAACAAAATCAAAAAATTGCAACTCAACAATTGGAACTTTTCCATACAAAGCAGAGCCTACGGCAGCTCCCATAAAAGCTCCTTCTGAAATTGGTGTATCTAGGACTCTGTTTGAACCATATTTTTCATGTAATCCTTTAGTTGCTTTAAATGCACCCTCAAATGCTCCAATATCTTCTCCCATCATGAATACATCTGAGTTATTTTCCATTGCTTCATCAAGCCCATTTGTAATAGCTTCTATGAAATTCATAGTTTTCTTATTGGATTCATCATTGTTAGGCACAGGAGTTTGTCTTGTCTGAAATATATCTAAAATTTCTTCCTCAGGATTTGGATCTTCTTGACTTTTAGCCCATTCCAAAGTCTCTTTTACTTCTAGCTCAATTTCTTCTGCTAGTGAAGTAAAATCTTTTTCAGTAAATAGATTTTCTCTAGTTAGAGAATCTTCAAACCTAGCAATAGGGTCTCTGTCCATCCAAAACTCTCGAACTTCATCACCTACATATTCTGCTGGGTCGTGACCAGCATGACCATAATGTCTAAAGGTGACAAGCTCTATTAATGTAGGCCCTTTTCCGGAATTTGCTTTTTCTCGAGCCTTGTGCATTGTATTTATGACTTCATATATATTATTTCCATCAATAATTACTGACTCTATTCCGTAACCAAGTCCTCTATCAGCTACATTTGGCGTACCAAACTCAGTTTCATTTGGAGAGGAGTAGGCAAACTGATTATTTTGTACTGTAAAAATAATAGGCAGGTTGTGAACACCAGCCATGTTAATGCTTTCGTGCCACGTACCTGTTGCAGTTGCTCCTTCTCCACAGTTTGCTACAGCAACAACATTATTTTTTTCAAATTGAGCTGTAAGTGCAACTCCTACTGCAACTGGAGCAGAATCAGGTAAAGGTGAAACAACCATTAAAGTTCCTTTGTCAACTACACCAAAGTGACTATTGCCATCCCTACCTTTTGATGGACCATCTTTTTTTCCATAAAAGTTCAAAGCAATTTCCTTGAGGGTAACTCCCCTTTTAATTTGTACACCGAGATCTCTGTGTGTTCCACCAAATACATCTTGCTCTTCCATACCTGATGCTATCCCAGCCATAGAAGCTTCCTGGCCAATACCTGGATAAACTGCTCCGGAAAGCTGTCCACCTTTGTACATTTTCAACAATCTGTCTTCTAGAATTCTTTGAGTTTTCATAGATTTATAAATATCCCATAAATCATCCTTAGACAAACTTGCAGCATGTCCTGTTCGTTCTATTTTTTTAATTTCCATTAGTGGAGTCCCTTTCCGTTTAATGATAATAATGATTCCCCAACTGCTTCACTTAGTGTTGGGTGTGCGTGTATAAATTCTGCAGCATCTTTAGGAAGGGCTTCCCAGCCAACCATATACATTAGTTCGTGAATCATTTCCCCTGCACTTGGCCCACAGATACTTGCTCCAACGATAGGTCCTTCTTTTTCTGCATAAACTTTTACGAGTCCTTGATTTTGATTCTGTATCATAGCCCTACCGATGCCGGCAAAACTGTGTTGAGCTTGATCGACTTCTAACTCTATATGCTTTGCCTTTTCAGAGTTCAATCCAACTTCTGCTAGTTCTGGGTTTGTATAGACAACGTATGGAATTGCTGAATAATTAATAGGGCTTGGAACTCCTGTAGCAATAAAACTTACTGCTGACATAGCCTCTGCAAAAGCTACATGTGCTAACTGGGGTGAGTTAGTAATGATATCCCCTGCTGCAAAAATATTTTCCTTACCAGAGACTTGCATCGTTTCAAGATTGACATCAATATACCCTTTTGTAGTGGGTATAGCTACATCTTCTAATCCTATATTTTCAGTTAAAGGACTTCTACCTATAGCAACTAAAACGGTATCAAAAGTACCCTTTTCGCTGTCAGAAAAGCTGACTTCGTTTCCTTTAACTGAGTCAATTGATGTACCCATTTTGAAGGTTACTCCTCGTTTTGTTAACTGTTTTCTTAATTCTCCAGAAGTTCTTTTATCAAGACCTGGGAGAATTTCTTTTTCAAGCTCTACTACGGTAACAGTTGACCCAAGGTCGATAAGCAGACTTGCGAATTCGCAACCTATGGCACCTGCACCAACCACACACACATTTGCAGGAGGTTTTTCCCAGTTAAGAGCCGTATCTGAATTAATAATGAACTTATTGTCATACTTTAAACTTGGTAACTCTCTTGGCTTAGAACCAGTAGCTAATAATATGTAATCCGTATCAATTAACTCTTCTGTGCCATCTTCTTTTTTAACTAAAACTGATTTTTCATTTTTTATCTTACCCCATCCATTTACGACATTAACCTTCTTGCTTTTTAGCAACATCCCAATACCACTAACTAACTTTGATACTATATCTTGTCTTTTGGTGGCAGCCTTGTTCCAGTCCATTTCAGAACTTTCAATTTGGATTCCAAAGTCTGAGGCATTATTAATTTCATGATTTAACTCAGCAAGATGCAGCCAGTATTTTGCAGGTATACAGCCTCTGTTTAAACATGTTCCACCTAGAACGTCAGACTCAACGATTGTTACTTCGAGGTCAAAGTTGTTTGCATAAAGCGCAGCTGCATATCCAGCTGGGCCACCGCCAATAATGGTTAATTTTTTCAAATTACCTCTTTCTAGATAGGGTTACTATCCAATCGAGATAATAACTGTACTTGAAAAAGGGGTTTCCTTTAAAAGTAGTCAAAGTTATTGTCACTATTAAATCTACTAAAAAAGAAACTATTTACCAACTCAAGATACTTCAATAATTGTATAAAATATAGCTATGCAGACTAGATTTTTAATTCTCTCATCCTTGTTAACTGGCTTGTTAATTCTTGTCTCTTTTGGAGTCTGGTTGATAACAAATTAGTGTGAATAGTTTCCAGCTGCCCAATGGGGCATACCATATACCACTCGAACTCCCTTGGAGTACTCCTGGTAATGTAAACGTTTATCTCTTAGAAGAAGATGATGGATATGTGATGATTGACTGTGGCGTAGATGGTTCTGATTATTTGAAATTACTCGAAATGCACTTAAGCGAACTTAATATAACTTTCGGGGATATCAAATTACTTATTGGAACGCATATGCATATCGACCATATAGGACTATCTGGGAAACTAAGAGAATTTGATATTCCTTTTGCTTTATACGAAAATAGCATTGACTATCTCGCTGAGTATAACGATTGGTCAATAAGGTTTAAGGACTTAATCAGAATGGCTGAAAGCGAGTATGCCCCCCTGTCGTTTATAGAAGATTTGAACTCAATAAATACACCTATTTATGCTGGTAAGCTTAAAAAACCAGATATTCTACTTTCAGAAGGCAAAATCAAATCATTAAAAAGAAGCTTAGAGGTAATATTTACACCTGGTCATGACTACAGCGAAATATCACTATTTGATAAAGAAACAAAAATTATATTCTCTGGTGATCACATCCTACCAAGAATTACACCTTTCATACCTGTGCAAAATGAAAACAGTAACCTTTTAAAAGAATTTTTAGATTCTTTAGATAAAGTAAATAATATAAGTCATGACTTAATTGCCCCAGGTCATGGGAACATAATTTCAAATCCTTACAAAAGGATTGAACAAATGAAGCTTCATCATCAGAGAAGGTCTGAAAGAATTTTAAGCTTTTTAAAAATTCAAAATTTAACAGGTTGGGAAATTACAAATATGCTATTCCCAAGAGATCTTGATTCGCTAAATCTAAGACTTGCCTTTCAAGAAACTCTTGCACATCTTCATTTATTAAGGTCTAAGAAAGAAGTGCTGAAAAATAATCAAAATGGTGTCAGTAAGTGGACTCTTAATAACTAAAAAGGCTTGAAGCCCCTATTCATACCTTCTTCAAGTGAATCAGGTGAAAAAGCTTGTATCTTATTACTCATAACTAAATCTTTTTCACTCTGGAGTGTTTCAATAGCTTTAAACTGATCTTCGTTGTCACAATCATATATCTTCATATCCATGCGATTTCCTAGAAATCTATAATTTTCAAATCTAGTTAAACGTGCCAATTTATAGATTAATTAATTCTGCAATTTTTGATCTTGCAGATTTTGATGAGCCAAACAATAAAGAATCAGATTTAGCTTTTTTAAAGTAAAGATGTGCTGGATGTTCCCAAGTAAAACCAATGCCGCCATGTACCTGGATGTTGTCACCTGCAACCTTATTGTAAACTTCAGAGCAATAGGATTTTGCAAGCAGCGCACTCATTTCTAATTCTGTTTGATCGTCGATATCGACCCTTACGGCGTTATAGGCGAGAGATTTTGCACTTTCAATTTGTAGCAACATATTTGCGCATATATGTTGTATAGCTTGGAAAGAACCAATAGGTCTTCCAAATTGAATTCTTTCTTTAGCGTAACTCGTTGACATTTCTAGACAGGCTTGTGATCCACCAACCTGTTCCATAGCTAAAAATGCTGTTGATATATTTTGTACCTTATTCCATATTGAAAGTTCCTGATCAAGCTCAATCATGATGTTTTCTGGTTCTATAACTACATCAGTAAAGGTGACTTCGGCTAATGGTCTGCTTTGATCAAGAGATGGAGTTTGAACTATTTCTACACCTTGTTGCTTAGCTTCAACGAGCACAAATTTAAATCCATCATTCGATTTAGTCAAAACTGCAATGTAGTCTGAAACATCTCCAAACATAACATATTTTTTGGTACCATTCAGAAGCATTCCATCACCAGATGAAGCTAGGTTACTCTCAATGGTGTCATCTCCTATTTCGTATTTATCACTTTCATATAAAGCGAAGGTACCTATTTTTTCACCAGATATTATCTCGGGAAGGAGCTTATTTTTTATATCTGTATTTGAATTCAAGAGTAAGTGTTTGAACACTACACCTGAACTAAAAAGTGGAATTATAGGTAAATAATATCCTGAAACTTCAGAAAGTATAGATGCTTCCACAGTTGAAAATCCTAGTCCGCCATCATCTTCGGGAACATCTAAAGCAAGCCACCCTTGTTCATTAATTAATTTCCAAAGATCAGAATCAATTCTGACATCATCATCAACTTTTTTTATAGTTTCAAGTAAATCTATTTGTTCTGAAAGAAGTTTTTCAGCATTCTCTTTAATTTCTTTTTGTAAGTCTGTAAGTATAAACTGCATTTTCCTAGTCTAATTTTGTTTTTTATTTTACGTATTGAAATCTTGTTTGTTTTTATAAATAATTAACATGGTATTTATGTTAAAAATTACAAACTTACACGCAAACGTAGAAGACACTCCTATTTTAAAAGGAATCAATTTAGAAATTAACCCAGGAGAGGTCCACGCAATAATGGGCCCAAATGGTTCTGGAAAATCAACATTATCTAATGTACTGATGGGTAACCCAGTTTATGAAGTTACTGATGGAACTATTTTCTTCAATGGTAAAGATATCACTGAAGAACCTGTAGACAATAGAGCAAAAGAAGGAATGTTTCTCGCATTTCAATATCCTGAATCAATTCCTGGTGTGACCATCGTCAATATGTTGAAAACTGCCTTAACAAATATAGAAAATACAGACTATTCAACTTTAGAACTAAGACTAAAAGTTGCAGATGCAATGAAAGATCTTGGACTTTCACCTGATTTTGTTGACAGATATCTAAATGAGGGATTCTCTGGTGGAGAAAGAAAAAGAAACGAGATTCTACAACTTGCAGTATTGAATCCTAAATTAGCAATCCTTGATGAAACTGATTCAGGACTAGATGTTGATGGCTTACGAATTGTAGGTGAAGGTATTAGTAAATTAAAAACACCTGAGAGAGGCTATCTAGTAGTAACGCACTACCAAAGATTACTTGAGTACATTACACCAGACTTTGTTCATGTCTTTGTAGATGGAAAAATTGTAGAAACAGGTGGTAAAGAATTATCTGATAAACTAGAAAAAGAAGGATACGAATCATATCTATGAAAGAATTTGAAAATATAAAAAAAGATTTTCCAATTTTTACACGTGAAGTAAATTCAAAAAAGCTTACGTATCTTGATTCTGGAGCAACTGCTCAAAAACCTCAATCTGTAATTGATGCGATGAATGATGTTTACACAAACAAAAATGCAAATGTACATAGAGGCACATATGTTTTATCTGCTGAAACAACCAATCTATATGAAGATGTAAGAATAAAATGTAAAAATTTTCTTAATGCATACCACTCAGATGAAATTATTTTTACAAAAGGTGCAACTGAAGGTTTTAACTTTCTTGCAAATTCGATTGCAAAGAAATATCTTAAACCAGGTGATGAAATTTTACTTACTGAGATAGAACACCATGCAAATATAATTCCTTGGCAAATGGTTGCAAAACAATATCAATTAGAGATTAAATATATAGCTATAGATGAGGATTTCAGTATTGATATGGAAGACTTGAAAAGAAAAATTTCGAATAAAACCAAAATTGTTTCAATTACTGGTGAATCTAATCTATCTGGACTCCTCCCTAATATAAAACTTATCAGAGAATTGGTAAAAGAGACTTGCGATGCGATATTTATTCTGGATGGTGCTCAACTGGTTCCTCATAGAAAAGTTGATGTACAAGACCTAGGAATAGATTTCATAGTTTTCTCCGGTCACAAACTACTCGGGCCAACTGGTATTGGAGTTGTTTGGGGTAAATTAGATTTGTTAAACGAGCTCGAACCTGTATCTGGGGGTGGGGATATGATTGAAGAAGTTTATTTTGACAGAGCTACATGGGCACCAGTTCCACATAAATTTGAAGCGGGTACGCCTCCCTATGTGGAAGCAATTGGCCTAGGTGCCGCCATAGACTATTTAGAAAATATTACAATGGAGAAGGTTTCCAACCATTCTGATCAACTAAGAAAATACGGTCAGGAAATTTTTTCAGACATAGATAAAGTCAATGTCATACATACAAATGAAGAATTTGCTGGATGTACATTTAGTATGCATGTAGATAATATTCATGCTACAGATGTTTCTTTAATGCTTGACACTTATGGAGTAGCAGTGCGTGCCGGACACCACTGTGTACAACCTTTTCATCGAAAATTAGGAATTGATGCTACCTTTAGAGCTACTGCATATATTTATAACGATAAAAATGACCTTGATGTATTCAAAGATGCTCTTGTAAGTAGTATTGAGATGCTTGGATAGATATGGGAATAGATGCAAAAATTCAAGAATATAAAAAAATGTTGGATTTATTTCCGAATGCTCAAGAAAAATATCAATACCTTATAGAGCAAGCTAAAAATAATACTAATTTTCCTGAAGAGTTGAGGAACGATAACTTTAAAGTAAGCGGTTGTCAGAGTCAAGTTTGGCTCATTCCTGAAAAAAAAGATGAGAAAGTCTACTTTATGAGTGATTCAGATGCATTAATTGCAAAAGGGTTAGTGACCTTAATTGCTTCAATCTACTCAGATGAAACACCTGAAGATATTGTAAGCTCTGAAGTTGACCTAATGGAAGAATTTGAGTTGGGTGTTATTCTTAGTCCAGCAAGAAGGAACGGTGCGTTTAATATGCTTAAGATGATTAAAGATTATGCATCAAAGCTAAGCAGCAACTAAATATCCATCCACCAATTTTCATGAGCAAACTCTATCCAAACTGGATTTGTAAATTTAGCAACTTCATTAACAAAATAGTGTGGCTCAAAATCACTTTCATTATTCCACCAAAGTGACATAAACCTTACATCACATTCATGATTTATGTTTTCTTTAATGTAGTTTGATAATTTTTCAAAAGTTTCACCACTATCACAAATATCATCAACAATTAATATGCTCTTGTCTTTTGGCATTGGTAAATAATTTTCCCAGTGCGGAAAATCTCTTGTTGATGCATGGACTGGCTTAAATGGAACATTTAATTTATGAGACATCATTACTCCAGGAATTAAGCCTCCTCTACTTATTCCGACAATTACATCTGGATTAAAATTGTCTTTCTCTATTTGAGTACAAATAATCTGTGTATCTTTAAATTGTTGTTCCCAGGTGTAATTAAGTTTTTCCATATGAAGAATTATTGTATCAAAATTTAAATTCATCATGACATTTATTTTTATTAATATTTAACCTCAAATTTAATTCCTTAGTTGTGGTTCGTTTATAATTAAGTTCATGAAAAGGAGGTAAGGATGCGTAGAAGATGGGCGGTAGGTCTAATCTTAATCAGTATTCTTACTATGGCATGCGGTGGAGCCGCATCCGTAGATGAATATAAAGCTGCATTTGTGTATGTAGGTCCAGCAGACGATGGTGGTTGGTCACAAGCACATGATGTAGGTCGACAATATCTAGTAGAACAAACTGGTATCCAAACAGAGTACACAGCTCTGGTACCAGAAGATGCTACAGAATTCAGAACAGTTGCAGAAGCATATATTGAACAAGGTTACAATATTATCTTTGGAACTACATTCGGATACATAGACGCAATGGCGGAAATGGCTGAAGAATATCCAGATGTTATTTTCTTACATTGTTCAGGATATCTAAATAACGATACAAACTTTGCAAATTATTTTGGAAAGATGTATCAACCAAGATATCTCTCTGGTCTAGCTGCAGGGGCAATGACTGACTCAAATAAAATTGGTTACGTTGCTGCATTTCCTATACCAGAAGTAATCAGAGGAATTAATGCTTTTGCTGCAGGGGTAAATGAAGTGAATCCTGATGCTACTGTTGAAGTAGTTTGGACATTCACATGGTTTGGTCCAGAAGCAGAGACACAAGCTGCAAATGCACTACTTGAAAAAGGTGCTGATGTACTTGCTCAACACCAAGATTCCACAGCAACAGGATTAGCTGCTGAAGCTGCTGGTGCAAAATGGATTTCTTACAATACTGCTTATGGACAAGACTCCGCTCCAGAAGCTTTTGTAACAGCTCCTGTTTGGGACTGGGGTCCATATTATGTAGATGTTGTTGAATCAATAATAGATGGAACTTTCACTACTGAAAGTTACTGGGGAGGAATGGAAACTGGTTTAGTTTCTCTATACGATCTTTCTTCAGATGTACCATCTGAAACAGCAACCTTAATTGCAGAAAAAACTGAGGCAATTATCGATGGAACTCTTGAAGTTGCGATAGTTGAAGAAGAATTTATTAGTAACGTTATTGGAACAGTTAATCCATAACTAAATGTGTTACAACGCCCTAATTAAACAATTGGGGCGTTGTCAACAATCTCTTAATGAATCAAATTATATTAGAAGCTAAAAATATTACTAAATCTTTTGGAAGTATCCATGCGCTAAAAAATGTAGATTTTTATTTATATGAATCTAAAATCCATGGATTGCTTGGCGAAAATGGTGCGGGTAAATCCTCGTTAATGAATATTCTGTCTGGCATCTATCAGCCTGAAGTTGGCTCTATCCATATCAATGGAAATAAAGTTAAAAAGCTTAACCCTGATTTTGCTTCAAAACTTGGAATAGGAATGGTTCATCAAGAATTTAGATTAATCAATAATTTCAGTATTCAAGATAATCTGACACTCTCCAAAGCAAACATCTATACAGATAATTTTAAAGAAGGTTATGAAAAATACTCTGATATATTTTCCCTTTCAGCTGACCCTTCAACACCTATCAGTGAATTATCAGTTGGAGAGAAGCAAAAAATAGAAATAATGAAACTTATATTTAATAACAATAAGATAATGCTTCTAGATGAACCCACAGCTGTGCTAACACCACAAGAGACAAATCAGTTAAAGATTTCTTTAAAAAAACTCTCAAATGAAGATAATAAGACCATTGTTTTAATTACTCATAAATTAAAAGAAATACAGGAATTTACAGAATCAATATTTGTTCTAAAAGACGGAGTAATGGTAGCTAAAGATCTAGAAACTAAAAATGTTACTAAAAATGACTTAATTACTCTTATGATGGGTGAGATTAAGCAATCAGATATCAACAAAGATAACAAGAAAGGTACCGAAAAGCTAATAGTTGAGAATATACATTTTGAAAACATACACTCAAATGTCCCTACCCTAAATAATATTTCACTAAAGATAAAATCTGGTGAAATTTTAGGATTAGCTGGAGTATCTGGAAATGGTCAAGTTGAGCTAGCCAATATAATTTCTGGAATAGAAAGACAATATACAGGACAGGTTATAGTCAATGGCAAAAATATATCTAATCAAGGAGTTAAGGCTCGAAAAAATTTAAATCTGTCATACATACCAGAAAATAGGCTTGGAGTTGGTCTTGCCCCAGGTGTATCAATAATCGATAACTCTGCAGTAAAAGATTACTTTAAATCTAAATTTGGCCCTCATCTATCCACCAATAAAATGTTAGATTATTTGAATTTACTCATTACACAGTTTTCAATAAAAGCTCCCGATCCAAAAGCTGAAGTATCAACTCTTTCTGGTGGCAATATGCAAAAATTACTAATGGGAAGAGAGTTGATTTCAAACCCTGAAGTAATTATTGCCGCACAACCAACTAGAGGACTTGATATCAATGCTGTAGAAGCCCTACATGATCTAATTGTAAAACAGCGAAACAATGGTTCAGCTATTATGTTGATTTCAGAAGATTTAGATGAGTTATTTAAATTGAGTGACAGAATAATTGTTTTATATGAAGGTCAAATAGTAAAAGAATTTGCAATAGAAGAAGCGGATATTGAGAATGTTGGTCTTGCAATGGCAGGTTTAAATGAATAAATATTTATTATCAAAAAAAATAATTATCAATGAACTTTCGACATTTTATTCTTTTTTAATTGGGCTTTCAATTGGAATTACTATCGGGTCAATAATTCTTCTTACTCAAGGACAAAATCCTATTGAAGTTTTTTCGCTTATGTTGAAATTATCAATTGGGAGTGTGAAAAGTATTAGCTCATCTCTAAATAAAGCAACTCCATTAATTCTTGCAGGACTTGGAATCTCAATAATTAATTCTGTTAAGTTGTGGAATATTGGTGCTGAAGGTCAAATATTTATGGGAGGTATTGCTCTCAACTTTATTTATATTAGCTCTGAAATTTCAAATCCTAATTTGATGATAATATTTTTACTTGCTTCATCCTTTATTGGTGGAGCAGTTTGTATATTGTTTCCTGCAATTGCAAAAGTGTTGTTTGGAGTAAATGAAATAATTACGACTTTACTTTTTAACTATATTGTTATTGGTTTAACTGTTTACTTAGTTAACGGTCCATGGAAAGATCCTGATTCTCTGAACTTTCCCGCGGCAGCTTATGTATCCAAGGAAGTTTACTTACCAACAGTTTTTGGAAGATTGAGTTACGGTTTCATAATATGTATTTTATGTACCCTTGGTGTCCATTACTTAAAAGAAAAATCTGTATTTGGATATGAGCTTAGAATTGCTGGAGGTTCTGCATTAACTGCAATTTATGCAGGTATAAATGCAAAACAAAAAGCATTCGTAGCAATGCTAATAGGTGGTGGTTTAGCAGGATTGGCGGGTGGAGTTGAACTATTAAGCCAGACTCACAGGGTTTCAACTGGGTTATCTCAAGGTTTTGGATATACAGCCATCATTGTTGCTGCAATAACAGGGATGAGACCCTTCGGTATTTTTTTAGTTGGTTCATTATTTGGCGCACTAACAATCGGAGGCTCTGTTATCCAAACTATGGGAGTAAGTAGCTACATTTCAGATGTTATTCAAGCTACAACTCTTTTTGGTGCGTTAATAGCCCAATTCTTTTTTACCTACAAGATAATAAGGGTTAGTGAAGATGTTTGATATTCAATTAATGGGGCTGTTAAATGCAACTCTGCAAGCTGCAACTTTACTATTCATTGCTGCTTTGGGTGAACTAATAACGGAAAAATCTGGAATTCTTAATCTTGGCGTAGAGGGCATGATATCAATTGGCGCAGTGACGGGTTTTATGACTGCAATAAATACTGGTAATATATTTCTTTCAGTCTTGGTCGGCATCTTATCTGCATCTATATTTTCATCATTGCACGCATTCGTAACAGTTATTCTGAAGCAAGACCAAACTGTTTCAGGATTAATCCTCACAATACTAGGTCTTTCTTTATCTGCTTTGATGGGAAAAAAATATGTTGGAAAAAAATTACCTGTAAAAATAGAAAGTGTCTTTAACGTCGATGAACCGAAAAATATAATTGAAGTTTTTCTAAATCAAAATTACATATTTTATTTAAGTATTTTTCTAATGATTTTTACTGCTTATCTACTTAAAAAAACTATGTTTGGTAGAAGGCTTGAAGCAGTTGGGGAAGACTCTAAAGCAGCTGATTCAATGGGATTAAATGTCAATAAAACACAGTTTATAGCAACTTGTGTTGGTGGAGGGTTTTCTGGTTTAGCAGGTGTCTACTTAACATTAAGTTATGTTCCTTATTGGACAGACAATATGACATCAGGACGTGGTTGGATTGCATTAGCACTCGTTATCTTTGGAGGTTGGAAACCTTACAGAACAGCAATTGGAGCACTTCTTTTTGGTTTCTTAGAAGCCTTGGTTCCTAGGCTTCAAACTTATGGATTTGAATTAAGTCCATATCTTGTAAAAATAACGCCTTATGCAATCACTATAATTATTTTGATAGGGCTTACTATTTATAAGGGTGGCCGAACTGGTGCACCCAGTAATATCGGTATACCATTTTTTAGAGAAAGTAGATAACTAAGCATTTTTCTGTAGATTTGCTACTATGAAAATGACTTTAAATGATACCTGTGAGTATCGAAAGGAATGTCATGGACATAAACAAAACTCTTTACAGGGTTTCTAAAGAAATTATTGAATCAGAAATAATTAATCCATTAATAATTGGAATTCCAAGAAGAGGTGATCATCTTGCTAAACGTATTTCTGATAACTTAGTCAGTTTAAAATACTCTCATGATTTAGATACAGTCAACTATAAGTCTTTCAGGGATGATTTAGAGTATGAAGATAATAAAGCTCCACTTATTGTAAATCCTGAAAATCGTGATGTAATTTTGATAGACGATGTCATCTACACAGGAAGAACTCTTAGAGCTTCAATAGAAGCCGTTATATATTCTGGAAGAGCTCAATCCATATCCGTTGCATGCTTAATTGATAGAGGTCATAGAGAACTTCCTATCTCTCCAAAATTCATTGGAAAAAATATACCTACTAGTGAGAGTGAATATGTAAATGTATATTTAAGTGAACTTGATGGCAGAGATGAGGTTGAGGTAAGTTGATGAATCATTTACTAGATTTTAAAAATATGAATCAGGAAGAAGCATCAAAGATTTTAGAAACGACAACAAAAATAAACGGTGGAGAGCAATATCAGGCACAAGGGCATACCGTAATTAAATTTGAAGAACCTTCAACGAGAACTAAGGTTTCTTTTACAATAGCTGCACAAAAACTGGGCTTAGATTTAATTTTATTAGAAGATGAAAATTCATCACAAACAAAAGGTGAATCTCTTGAGCATGAAATTCAGACTCTTATCTCACTAGGAGTAGAGTCTCTTGTTGTACGAACTGGTAAAGACAATATAGAGGAATATCGAAAATTTGAAAATATCTCAATTATTAGCGCTGGTTTTGGAGCCATTTCTCATCCAACTCAGTCTATTTTAGATATTTCAACATTAATAAAATACAAAAAACTAAAGGGTACAGTTCCTCTTATATTTATTGGAGATATCAGACACTCGAGGGTTTATTCTTCCACCAAAGAATTACTAAATTTACTTGGCTTTAAGGTTGGTATATTTGCACCAGATTTTTTCCTGCCAGATGAAGATGATGGTTGCTATATTTTTTCAAGTTGGGATGAAGTTATTGATTCAAATTCTTCGATTAATTTACTCCGTGTTCAAAAAGAAAGAATTAGTAATATTGATGACTATGATCTTGATGACTACATAAATTCTTTTCAACTTACAGATAAAATTTTAGAAAAAACCAATCCTGATTTTCTAGTGATGCACCCAATGCCCATGAACATTGGTATTGAAATATCTCAAGAAGCATCTGCAAATAATAGATTTAAATACCTAGATCAACTTTCATTCGCTATCCCATCTAGAATATCTAGCTATCTGTATGGTTTAGGTAAAATTTAATGAAACTTAATAGTTTTCTAGACATGCATACTCATACGAGATATCCAGGTAAATCATTTGTTAAGGAATTAGATATTGAAAAAGCCGCGAAAAATGGTGGGTATAGCGAAATATTAGCAATGCCAAACTCAGTAAAGATCATTGATAGCATTGAGGCCCTTATGGAAGCACGAGAGGTTGATAAAAAACTAGATATAAAAATACACAGAACAGGATCTTTAACTAAAGGTCTACAGGGTAAAGAGCCGATAGATTATAGAGAATTCATTGCACAAGGTGTTTTTGCATTTACTGATGATGGACTTTCTTTAGTAGACGATAATTTAGCTGAATTAATTTTTAAAACAATAAAAAATGAAGATGGCGCAGTCTTTCAACATTGCGAAAAAAATTGTCATACTTCTCCAGGTGATATTGCTCCTCCTAACGACGGTGAACTTTTAACACCCATTCACTCATCTGAAGAAACTGAAATATTACAAAGAGATCTTCATTTAGTAGCAAAATATGGAACTAGATATCACGCACAACATTTATCGACAAAGGAAAGTGTAAATTTAATCAGAGATGCTAAATTTAACAACCTTCCGGTAACTGCAGAGGTAACTCCTCATCACATACTTATTAATAATAAAAATATAGATACATCAAATGGGAAGTATAAAATGTACCCCCCTATTAGAACATCTAGCGATCAAGTTGCTCTTATAGAAGGACTGAAAGATGGAACTATTGATGTAATATCGACTGATCATGCTCCTCACACAGTTGAAAGCAAGCAAGCAAATTTTAAAGAGGCAGCCAGAGGAGTTGTTGGATTAGAATCAGCATTTCCAATGTTGTATTCATCAGAAATGTTTGAATTGAATGAATTAGTCATGTATTTAGATATAAATCCAAGAAAAATTTTATCAGAATTAGGTTACAACTTAAATAATTCAAATAGTTTTGAGTGGAAATCTTGTAATAAAAAATTCTACACTAATTCAAATCCGAAAAATTCTTTATTCGAAGGGATGGAAACCTTATTAGAGACAAGTGGTGTCTATGTATAAAAAAGTTTTATTGGTAAATGAAGGTGGGAAAGAATTTACCGGATGGACAACTGATGATTTTAATCCAACTACTGGTGAGTTAATTTTCAATACTGCAATGACAGGTTTTGTTGAGATTCTTAGTGATCCCTCTTATATCAATCAAATAATAACCTTTACATCCTCACACATAGGAAACTACGGGCTTTCTGTGGAAGATTTCGAATCAGAAAAACCGAGAGTAAATGGAGCTATTGGAAATAGCTTTACTGAAAATCCTTCATCGTGGAGATCGGAACAATCAATTACTTCTTGGTTAAATGAATATGAAATACCCTACTCAGGAGGATTTGATGTTCGGTCAATCACTTCATACTTAAGAGATTTCGGTTCAGGTATGTTCGCTATGGGTACTGACATTCAAGCAAAAGATTTAATGGACTTGCTTGATAAATCAGTTGATATCATTGGAGATAACTCTGCATTAACGGCTGGGCGAGGTACTTACGAGACAGAATCCATGCAAGAAATGATTGGAATCATGGACTTAGGAGCTAAGCAGAGCATAGTTAATGTGATCGAAGAAAAAGGCTTTAAAACATTGCTTCTAAATCCTGAAATTACTGCTGATCAAATTCTTTCGATGAATCTCAGTGGGTTAGTCATTTCAAATGGTCCAGGAGATCCTAGGGCACTATCGGGAGTTATAAATACAGTTAATGATTTAATTGGAAAAATACCACTTTTTGGTATCTGTTTAGGGCACCAAATTTTGAGTCTTGCATGTGGGCTAAGTGTTTCGAAACTAAATTTTGGGCATCATGGCTCAAATCATCCAGTCAAAGTTACCGGAATCAAGAATGCTCTAATTACATCTCAAAACCACGGCTTCTCTGTAGATTTCAAAGGTCTTAAACAGGAACATTCAAAATATGGAAGCATTGAGCAATATGCTGTAAATCTAAATGACGGAAGTAATGAAGGTATTTCCGTTTGGGATTCAAATGCTTATTCAGTCCAATTTCACCCCGAGTCCGGACCAGGTACATCGGATGGGTTGAAACTATTTGATCCTTTTTTTGAAATGATTGGAAAAAAAATTGGTGTTTGATAAAAGTATAAAAAGTATTCTAATTATTGGTTCTGGTCCGATAGTTATCGGTCAAGCATGCGAATTTGATTATTCTGGATCCCAGGCAGCTAAAGCTTTAAAAAATGAAGGGTATAGGGTAATTCTAGTTAACTCGAACCCAGCAACAATAATGACCGATCCTTCAATGGCAGATGCTACATATATTGAACCTCTGACTACAAAATTCTTGAAAAAAATTATTGAAAAAGAAAAACCAGATGCAGTACTGCCTACCTTAGGAGGTCAAACAGCATTAAACCTAGCAATGGAATTACATCACCAAGGTGTGTTCAAAAAATTTAATGTAAAAATATTAGGGGCCTCGGCTGAATCTATTGAACTAGCAGAGAATAGGTGGAAGTTTAAAGAAGCAATGGAAAAAGTTGGTATTAAAACCTTAAAGGCTTTATATGTCACAACAGTATCTGAGGGAATGGATGCTGGAAAAGAGATAGGATTTCCATTAATGCTTCGCCCATCTTACATTTTAGGAGGTGGCGGAACAGGATTAGTCTTTAATAATGAAGAGCTTAATGAAAAACTTAAAGATGCATTTAGAGCATCTCCTACTCAAGAAGTTCTAATTGAAGAATCAGTATATGGATGGAAAGAATTCGAACTTGAGGTAATGAGAGATATAGATGGTAATGGAGTAATAATTTGTGGTATTGAAAATTTTGATCCAATGGGTATACACACAGGTGATTCTATTACTGTTGCACCAATTCAAACACTTTCTGATAAAGAATACCAATTAATGAGAGATGAGGCTCTTTTGTGTCTTGAAACTATTGGAATTGCAACAGGAGGCAGTAATGTTCAATTTGCAGTAAATCCAAAAAATGGTGAAAGACGTGTAATTGAAATGAATCCGAGAGTTTCACGATCTTCAGCACTAGCATCAAAGGCAACAGGCTTTCCTATAGCAAAATTTGCTGCCTTGTTAGCAGTTGGATATAATCTTACCGAATTGAGTAATGATATTACTGGTTCTACTCCAGCTAGCTTTGAACCAGTGCAAGATTATGTTGTAGTAAAGATACCAAGATTTGATTTTCCTAAATTCCCATCTACCGACGACGTTCTAGGAACATCTATGCAGAGCGTTGGAGAAGTAATGTCAATGGCATCAACCTTTACAGAAAGTTTAACTAAAGCAATTAGATCTTTAGAAATTGGTAAAACAGGTATAAGAAACATAGATAATAGATTCATAAATCTAGATAGGGTTGAGCTTGAGAAAGAAATTACGATACCACGTCCTAGACGAATTTTTGCTGTACTTGAGGCATTAAGAAGAAACTGGAGTGTCGAAAAAATCTCTAACTTAAGTCATATTGATAAATGGTTTCTATATGAAATTGAGAAAAGTTTTAATGTAAACCAAGAATCTACACCAACAACGATATTAAAAATGTTGGGGTGGACTGAGGACGATGTTGAAATAAAGGACATTAAGGATGAGCTTTCGGATAAAAGAGTTTATAAATTAGTTGATACCTGTTCTGCAGAGTTCTCATCTTCTACTCCTTATCTGTATTCAACTACAGGGCAAGAAAGTGATGATACAACAAGTAGTAAAGAAAAGGTTATAGTCATCGGTTCTGGACCAAACAGAATTGGACAAGGTATAGAGTTTGATTACTGCTGTGTACACGGAATTGGTGCCTTAAAAGAAAATGGGTACGAAGCAATAATGATAAACTCTAACCCTGAAACTGTCTCAACTGATTACGATACGGCAGATAAATTATATTTTGAACCCTTGAATTGGCAAGAAGTAGAGGCTGTACTTTCAAGAGAAAAACCAAAGTCAGTCATTATTCAACTGGGAGGCCAGACTCCCTTAAAGTTAGCAAAAAAGATTTCAGAGAATGGTTATAATATTGCCGGTTCAAGCATAGAGGTCATTGATTCAACTGAGGATAGAGAATTATTTCAAAAACTTTGTACTCAGGAAAATATTAAACAGCCAATTTCTAAAATAGCGGAAAACGCTACCGAGCTAAGAGAATCTGTAGCGCAGATAGGTTTTCCAGTTTTACTTCGTCCTAGCTATGTTTTAGGCGGCAGAGCTATGAGAGTAGTAAATAATGATGATGAGCTAAGCAACTATTTAGATGTTTTATCAAAAAGTGACGAAGATGGGAATCCATTTAACTCTGGTCCATTATTAGTAGATGAGTATTTAACAAACACAATTGAAATTGATGTTGATCTAATAAGTGATGGAACAGATGTAATTATTGCTGGAATACTTGAGCACCTTGAACCTGCCGGTGTTCATAGTGGAGATTCAACAGCAGTTCTACCTCCTTTCAGCTTGAATAAAGAAATGTTATTTGAAATTGAGGATAAAAGTAAACGACTTGCGAAGAGTTTAAATGTAAAGGGTTTGTTAAATATTCAATTTGCAATAAAAGATAGCACTCTATACATATTGGAGGCTAATCCAAGAGCATCAAGAACAATGCCTTTTGTTGCAAAGGTAACTAAAAACCAAATCATTAAAGCAGGTACGCTAATAATGCTAGGTCATACAATAAAAGATATTCTTATGAATACAGACTATTTAAATGCTTCAAACAATAAAATTGCAGTCAAAAAAGCTATATTTCCCTGGTCACGTTTTCCCGCGGAAGACACAATGCTTGGTCCCGAGATGAAAGCAACTGGAGAGGTTCTTGGTATTGGTAGCGAACTAGGAATTGCATTAAATAAAGCTTATGCCGCAGCAGGTGTTGAGATAGGAGAAAAGAAAAAGGGAATATTTGTGACATTGAGTGATGGTGATAAAGAAGGCTTCCTAAAAACCATTGTTAAGTATAAAGATTTAGATTTTAAAATTTATGCAACAGAGGGAACATCTGAGTTTTTAGCACTAAATAATATTTCTTCGGTGAAAGTTGGCAGAGCCAATGATAATTCGCCAACATCCTTAACAATAATGGAAGAAAACCTTATATCTGTTGTAATAAATACGCCGACATTTGCAAATGAATACACCGACGGGTGGAAGATTAGAAGGCTCGCACATGATTCGGGTGTTGCAGTTGTTTCCTCAATTAGAGAAGCCGAAGGTTTCATAGAAGCATATGCTCAGACTAGCAATGCTTTAAATGATATTGGGACAATACAAGATGTCAGTTAAACCAATCTTTTTTGCCCTTGATGGTAAAAACTTATCAGAATTTAGTAAAGAACTGGCTATCCTCAAGGGACACATTTTTGGTGTAAAAGTTGGTTTAGAAATGTTTACATCTGAAGGACCATCGTCTGTTGAAAAGCTGAAGGAAGAGGGATGGAAAGTCTTTCTAGATTTAAAATTACACGATATTCCTAATACTGTTAAAGCTGCAACAGAAAGTGCAGGAAATATTGGAGCTGATTTTTTAACTATTCATATTGCATCTGGAAATGAAGCTTTAGATGCCGCGCAAGAGGTTAAATCTAATAGCATGAAAATTCTAGGTGTTAGTAGTGCTCTGACAAGTAAAGCATTTACCTCAACAACTAGTGATGAAGTTCTTAATGATTTTTTGAAAGCTAAAGAATCAAACATTGATGGCGTTATTTGTCCACCATCAGAAATAAGTAGAAGTAAGGAATTGTTTAATCTTATTGTTACACCAGGAATTCGCTTAAAAAATGATACTAACGATGACCAAAAAAATATAACTACCCCTGAAAAAGCTATTGAATCAGGTGCTGATTATTTAGTAATGGGAAGATCTATCAGAAATAACATTGAATATGTTGTAGAGAATCTAACATTATGAGCAAGTTTATCGCAGCACCATTTGGAAACTATATAAAAACAGAAAAAACAATATCTGTTACAGGAAGCTGGACGATTGAAAAAAGAACGGGTCGCTTAATTCAAATAGCAAAGACATTAAGACTCACTAAGCGTGGCTGGGTAAACAAAATTGGTTTGAGAAATCCTGGGGTTGTTAATGGTCTCAAAAAATATAAAGAAAATGAAGTGTTCTCAATTGCTGGTATTGAAAAAGATGACTGGAAAGATTTTACAAAAATTATTCCAGATACTGTTAGTTTAGAGATAAATATGTCTTGCCCTAATATAGATAAACACTATACAGATGGCATCGAAGACTTTTCCTCAAATTCTAGAGAATGGTTTATTGGTAAAATCTCTCCAACAACAACATTTAAAGAACTTGAAAATTATATTACTAAATTTGGTTTCAAGCAAATACACGCTTGTAATACACTTCCTGTTCCAAATGGTGGTCTGAGTGGAAAAGAATTAATTCCATATACAACAAAATTCATTAAACACATTGCTGAAAATTACCCTCATGTTGAGACTATTGCGGGTGGGGGCATATATGCCAAAGCTGATATAGAATACTATAAGGACATTGGTGCAAATCATGTAAGCCTAGGAACTGTTTGTTTTAATCCGCTAAAATTAAGAAAGTTATTATGAATTTATTTATTAAAGAAGATTTCATTAGTCACGCTGGATTACCCCTTACATGGAAAGTTGAATGTGATGCGCTAACAGATGCTGACTATGAGGCACTTGCAAAAATTGTAAGCGAAAAAATGGTGTTTAGAGATGTCAAAGGGATTCCTAGAGGAGGAATACCTTTCGAAAAAGCTCTTAAAAAATATTCAACAAATAATCCAGAAGATCCCCTCCTGATAGCTGATGATGTATATACAACAGGCACCTCTATGAGAGAGGTTTATGAAGATGGTGCCATCGGTATTGTTGTTTTTGCGAGGAATGCCATACAAGACGATTGGATAAAAGCTATTTGGCAGATTTCAATATAGTATGACTGAGAACAAGTATCGTACATCTCTTGATGGACTTGTTATAGAAAATCCTGTTGAAAGTTTTTTTAATTATTGCATTGAGAGAGAGAACATCAGAATTAAGCGTGAAAGTGGTGAAGCTTTTCCCTGGTCTGAAGATAAAATTTTTCAAAAAGGGCGATTTTTAAATGTTTTTAGAGAAGATGATCGAGTAAGTAAATCAATAATAAACTTTGCTAAACCACTAGCAGATGAACTCCCACTGTTGATCCAAGCACTATTTTTTGGCAGATGGTGCAACAGACAAGAAACAATAGATAAGTTAAATCATGAAGACCTACTTGATGCAGATAAGCTAAAAGATAAATTAATTCAATTAGAACAATGGGAAAATTTTAATGCCTATCCAGTTCAAGATGTTATCTGGAATGAAAAAACCTACTCCAGAATAGATACTGCTACGACTCTTTTTTACGAAATAAAGGACGACTTAACTGAAATTGTTTTGGATTCTAATCTTGATGTAATCCAAGCCACCAAAAATATAAATAAGCGATTCAAAATGGAAAATGACTTTCCGATTTTTATGGCATTAATTGATATTGCATGGTTCAGAGAGGATGTAATCCCAATAACTTCTCAAGTACCAACAGGCATTGGGGCACAACCTTATTTAGACAGATTGCAGGAGTATTTAGGTCTAGAGAGCCATCAAGCTGTTGCTACTGAAATGATCTCACTACAAAAGGAATACTGGCCAGAAGCAAAAAGAACCTTTCATCCTATAGATATTGAATACCAATCTTGTGAGTGTAGGAAATACTTTAGCTATATTAATGGTACAAAGAAATTCGAAGGTAAAAACCGACTAATAGTTAATTAGCAAATTTGTTAACTCTTCTTTGATACCTTTCTTCCTCGCTAAATTTTGAATCAAGGAATGCATAGATAATATTCAATGCCAATTCATTACTAACATTGTTTGAACCAAGAGATAAAATATTCACGTTATTATGTTCTACACTTTGAACTGCAGTTAGTTCATCAGTAACATTGGCTGCTCGTATTCCTGCAAACTTGTTTGCAGCAATTGACATCCCTACACCACTTCCACATATTAGAATTCCTCTGGTGTTGTTGTTTTCTAGAACAAATTCGCAAACCTTTGAAGCGAAATCAGGAAAGTCACAACTTTCATTACTATTTGTTCCAAAATCACTAACGACTACCTTATCGTCCAAATTATTTACAATGTATTCTTTTAGATTGTATCCTGCATGATCAGATGCAATTGCAACTTTTGAAATCATTAAATAAGTTTTTCGATATCTAAAAGTTCATCAATTTCTTGCTCTGATAGAAGATCTCTATCTAAAAGAACTTTCTTTATAGTGCTATTAGTTGCAATAGCTTCTTTTGCTATCTCAGCTGATACGTCGTATCCAAGTTTTGGAACTAAAGCAGTTACTAAGATTGAATTCTTTTGAATGTTTTCATCCAACTTTTCTGTATTTGCCTCAAGCCCAATGATTAACTTTTCAGTAAAGGCTTCCGCCCCAGAAGTAAGAATTGAAATACTCTCTAATATATTATGTGCCATTATTGGCAACATTGTGTTTAATTCAAAGTTACCGTTTGCTGCTGAGAATGTAATAGCAGTATCATTTCCAATAACTTGAGCTGATACCTGCATCATCATTTCTGGAATAACAGGATTTACTTTACCCGGCATAATTGATGAACCTGGTTGAAGGGCTGGTATTTTTAATTCTCCAAGGCCTGAAACTGGTCCGCTCCCCATCCACCTAATATCATTAGCTATCTTAAAAAGCGAGACGGCTAAGGATTTTAACGCACCAGAAAGTTGAACTATTTCTTCTCTTGATCCTTGTCGAATGAAGTGATTTTCTATTTCTTGAAATGGCATACCAAGAGATAGTTCTAATTCATGAGAAACATCTTTTCCAAAGTTATCCGGAGCATTGATACCTGTCCCAACAGCTGTCCCTCCAATAGCAAGTTTTCTTACATTGTTTAAAGAATTTTCTATATCCTTTTTTCTTTCATCGATTAAAGAGGCATAGCCAGAAAACTCCTGACCTAAGGTTACAGGTGTAGCATCCATTAAATGGGTGCGGCCATTTTTGTATACTTTCTTCCAATTTTCACCTTTTTCATTAAGAGAATCTACAAGCTTTTGAAGGACTGGAATTAATTCATGAGTTACTTCTAAAACACATGCCACGTTAGTAGCTGTTGGAATTATATCATTAGAAGACTGACTCATGTTAACGTGATCATTAGGATGGACAGACTCTCCGCTTTTTTCCGCAGCTAAACTAGCAATTACTTCATTTGCATTCATATTTGTAGATGTTCCTGATCCGGTTTGAAAAATATCAAGAACGAAGTCTCCATCGTGGTCTGCATCAATGACTTCCTGTGAACTGCTAACAATTGCATCAGCGATAGATTGGGGCAATAAGTTATTTTTTTGATTTACTATTGCACAAGCTTTTTTTACTTCAGCAATTGATTTTATAAAAGTTCTTGAAAACTTCAGTTGTGAGATTGGAAAGTTCTCAACTGCTCTAGCTGTTGAAGCCCCGTATTTGGCAGAGTCAGGAACTTCAAATTCTCCCATTGAGTCTTTTTCTATTCTCATATTTTTTTTATTCAATACTATTCCTGATATTGAGTGTATCCATTCGAATCAACTTCTTCAATCAATTCTTGTCCTCCAGATTTAATGACATTACCTTGAACTACAATATGTACTCTATCAACTTCCAAATATTTCAGGATTCTGCTGTAATGTGTCACAAGAATGTAGGAGGTTTCGTTATCTCTGTTTTCATTAATTAAAGAAGATACAGATTTAATAGCATCAATATCTAAACCTGAATCTATTTCATCTAGTAAAGCAACTTGTGGTTTTTTTACTGCAAGTTGAAATAGCTCTGACCTTTTCTTCTCTCCTCCGGAAAGGTCGACATTTACATCTCTATCAAGAAATTGATCTACATTAAACTTTTCAGAAAGTTCTTTAATTTCTTTCTCAGTTAATTCTGGATTGATTTCATCAATATATTCTTTTAAGGTAACACCAGGTAGTCCTACCGGATACTGAAATGATTGGAATACACCCGCAGCAGACCTTTCATATTGTGTAAAATTTGAAATATCGGTTTGCCCGACAGTAATTTTTCCAGATTGTGAATAATCAGGATTTCCCATTAAAGCATGACAAAATGTAGATTTTCCAGAACCATTAGGACCCATTATTGCGTGAAGCTCTCCAGAGGGAACTTCAATATTGACTCCTCGTAAGATTTGAACCTCACCAATTGATACTTTTAGATTTTCTACCTTAAGCATTATCATCAACTTCAATATAGATTGAATTT
>Ga0255753_1000549_pt1 | contig 49005 bp, 42 predicted proteins | sample 041ome_10_FD_179953 | JGI IMG/M metagenome (GOLD analysis project Ga0255753, IMG submission 179953) | Coastal salt marsh microbial communities from the Groves Creek Marsh, Skidaway Island, Georgia - 041412US metaG (version 2) | ecosystem: Environmental > Aquatic > Marine > Intertidal zone > Salt... | reverse complement strand
GTCAGGTAACCGATATAACCGTAATGGGATTTCCGGCAGCCACCATTGTTCCAGATCACAACGGGTAATTCACGTTCACCATAAGCACTCAAATCTGCAGGTCTGAAAATCGTATGGGTCGGCAGGCTATTGGCGGCTTCCCGTGTGACTGCAACAGGATCAGGGGAGGATGCTGGCTGCAGATCTGCTTTTGCCAGTTGGATCCAACTCATGCTTACCAGGATAGATAAGCCTATAATAAACATGTGTTTATTCATATGATCTCCGGTGAAAGCTGCTATCTGCTTAATTTCGTCTTCATCATTTACTGAGGGTAAAGTCAATCCACTCTGCATCGAAATAAACCTCTAGCAGTTTATAAACAGCCAGATGTTCATGAGTAAGCAAAGATCAGGAATCTATCTGACAGTGGGCAGAATACCTTGTTCTCTCATCCAGTCAAATAAGCGTGGTCCCCACAGTTCTACGGTCATCGAAAAATTGGGTACTTCGTAAACATGCAGCTCGACAGGCTGCCCCGCATCTTTCCAGATGGAGAATATGGCCAGCAGGCCGTCTGTCACCGGCCCATGATTGGCCTCCGTAACCAGAAAAAGTGGTGCTGCATCGTCGGCCGGTGCCTGTATGTCCACCAATGAGGGTCCGAATATCGACACGAGAAAATCGGGCTTTTCCTCCTCCGGCGCATCCGCCATCAGCGCGCTGAAGCCGACACCGCCTCCCGCGGAAGTGCCGATGACACCAATCCTGTCCGGGTTGATTTGCCACTGCTGAGCATTCTCGTGGACGAGGCGCAGTGCGGCATGTGCATCCTCAGTGGCCAGGCGCAGGACTTCATTCAATGCCGGATCGTCCGGTGAGGGGTTGGCGTTACCGTTGCGAATCTCCATTTTTGGAAATACGGTGGGGGGAGCATCCGCCGGAGGTGGCGTACTGCGCCTTTCAACCTCTTCCGGTGTCATCTGCAGTGTGCGGTATTCCAGCAGAACCACTGTAATACCCTGGGCAAGCAGAGTCTCTATTTGGGCGCTTCTGTCGGCGCTCACAGTAAGCCAGCGCATGGCGCCGCCTGGCAACATGACGACTGCGGCGCCGGTTGCGTTGTCAGACGATGGCAGGTGCACTTCATAGACGGGTTCTATGGTGTTGTAGATGGTACGTTGTTCGCCGCTCTCTATCACCTGCCGCTCGTATATCCAGGATTCCGATCCCTCGGCAGGATTATCATACAGAGGTTGGCTGGAAATGTATGTGGATCTAGTTTGGGCAGCAATTAGGGTAGAATGTGTCAACAGTGTTAGCAGTATTCCAATGGCGAAAGTATATACACCCATGAAGTTCTCCATATTAGAGCGATTGATGTTTTGCCTGAGCATTCTTATTAACCTGATAAAGATACACTATTTGCTTTTATCAGCAATCTTCATTGAGGATTTAGCGATCATGCCTGTCGCCGAATCAAAAGTAAGAAGGCGATGAGCCTCCAGGCCTGAACGATTTTGACGCGCTCGAACAATCGGTGGCGTTGCGACGTGACATCTCAAGGGTGCAATCGCGCATAGCTTTAGACGTCGACGCATCGCGGCATCTCGAACAGCATCTCCAGCAGTTTGGCTTGGTCGGTTTCACCTCAGAGATGACGTGCACTTACGATGATAAGCACACCCAGAAAGTGGCGTGGTTCGGCGTTTTCACCAAAGCTCCGGTGGGGGCCTAGAAAATCAAGAAATCAAGTAACCTGACCCCTTGATTCTTATATTCCTTGCTTGCGGAGCAAGATAGATGCTAACTACAATCTGGTGTGAAGACGTAAACCTGTAACTGGTGCCAGTTAGATTGGACGGCATAACCATCGCAAATATTGGAATTTTTCAGAGGAAGCTCGACGAGGTTGGAATACCTGTTTATTCTTACCAGACACAAATTGTCCGGATTAACGGACTACTTTCCCCAGCCGGGGTAATGGAACAGAAAAGGGCTAAAATACCCGCAGTTTGATTTTCCTTGTCTTGGCTTGTAGGTGATGCAATGAATAGAGCAGTCAACGTGCTGTCTGTAGTTCTTTCCATATTGATCGGCTGGAGTCCTCCAGCCATCGGTGGTGATGAAGCACCCGTGAGCGGGGATATTAATCACACAGGATTTGAAGCGTGGGCAGGGAATAGTGATCGGGAACTGGAAGTCCTGGAGCAATACTGCATTGAATGCCATAACTCTTCGGATTGGGCGGGAGAGGTAGCCTTCGACATTATGTCCTTGCAGGACCTGGATTACGACGCGGCGATTTGGGAAGAAGCGATACGCAAGCTTCGTGCGGGGCTGATGCCCCCCCAGGGAAATCCGCGTCCGGCGCGTGCGGTACTTGATGACATGGTGCAATGGCTGGGAACGGGCCTGGATCTGGCCTGGGATATGTCGCCCAACCCGGGTGCAGAACCGGTTTCACGCCTCAATCGCACAGAGTACGCAAACGCGGTGAGAGATTTGCTGGCCTTCGACGCGGCGGAACTCGTGGGCACGCTTCCCGCTGATGCAACCGCTGGCGGGTTCGACAATATTGCCCAGGCTCTCAGCATGTCGCCGACCTTGTTGGAGGGCTATCTCTCGGTGGCTCGACAGATCAGCCGACAAGCGGTAGGGGATATGGCTACTGCACCGACACAGATCGAGTACCAGGCGGGTGGCAGGGATACCCAGCAAGCTTATGTCGAGGGACTTCCGCTCGGCACCCGCGGGGGCATGAAAGTCGAGCATTATTTCCCGGTTGATGCGGAGTACGATTTTCAGGTCGCGGCCAATATCCCCATCGCCGGTCGGGGCAACGATACAGGGCGGATGATCTGGTGCGGCGAGACCACAATGGAAGTCATGTTCAATGGCGTTTCAATCCCGGTGCAGGATCCTAAAAGTTTTCGGCTTCAGGTACCCGCAGGTACACATGAAATCGCCATGGCGCTCATTGATGAACAGCGCTGTGTTGGCGCCGGTGAGCTCTATCTCGCCGAGATCAGTGCTTTGAGCGGCAGCGTCCAAGGTCTGGAGATTGATGGGCCGTACAATATTAGCGGACCAGGGGACACGTCCAGCAGAAGGGCAATTTTTGTTTGCCAGCCGACACAGACTCAACAGGAACAGGCTTGTGCCCGTCAGATATTGAGTAATCTCGCCACACGTGCCTATCGGCACCCTGTTGGTGACAATGATCCTGAAGTGGATACCTTGATGCGCTTCTATGCGATGAGTCGCAGCGCAGAAGATGGCGATTTCGAGAGTGGCATTCAGGGCGCTCTGACGTGGTTGTTGGTAGACCCCAGGTTTCTGTATCGGTTTGAGGAAGAGCCGGTGGATCTGGCTGCCGGGGAGGTCTACCGCATTAGCGATTTGGAGTTGGCTTCCAGATTGTCTTTTTTCCTGTGGAGCAGTATTCCCGATGCGTCCTTGCTGGATTTGGCGGCGCAGGGAAGGCTGAACGATGAGAACGTGCTGTCGCAGGAAGTGCAACGCATGCTGGCGGATCCACGGGCCAGGGCCTTGATGGAAAACTTTGTCGGCCAGTGGTTGAATTTGCGCGAGCTGGAAGAAGTGGTGCCACAGGATTCGGCATTCGATGACACCTTGCGAGAAGCCATGCAGCAGGAGACCTTGCTCTTTTTCCAGAGCCTGGTGCGGGAAGACAGAAATCTGCTGAGCCTTCTGGACGCGAATTATACCTATCTGAACGAACCCCTCGCGGCGCACTACGCAATAGAAGATGTGTGGGGCGGGTATATGCGCAGAGTTGAATTAGCAGAAAACAGTCCCCGTCGAGGACTACTGGGGCATGGGAGCATACTTACTGCGACGTCGGTACCGGATCGCACTTCCCCGGTGATACGCGGGGCATGGATCATGGAAAACATACTCGGGGCCCGTGTGCCAAGTCCGCCACCTGGTGTCGAGACTAACCTCGAAGCGGCGGCACCCGGCCAGCAAGTACAAGCTGATACGCTGCGACAAAGATTGGAGATGCATCGTGTTGACCCGGCATGTGCGTCTTGCCACAAGATCATGGACCCCGTCGGCTTTGCATTGGAAAACTTTGATCTGGTTGGTCGCTGGCGATCACTCGACAATGGACTGCCAATCGATACCACATCGGAGATGGTCGACGGTACTTATGTCGATGGCCCCGCTACACTGCGAGCCGCCTTGCTGGCCCGGCCGGATGCCTTCATGGCTTCTATTAGCGAACGCTTGCTCACCTACGCACTGGGCAGGGAGTTGGAGCACTATGACGAGCCTGCGGTGCGAGGCATAGTGAAACAGGCAAACTCTGAAGGGTTTACCATGACTGCATTGGTGAAAGCGGTTGTGATGAGTGCCCCCTTTCAACAGCGCATCAAGCTGGAGCCAGAGTCTTCAATCACTGCGCAAAATTTGTCATCTCAGCAATAGCGGTAGACAGGACAGAAAACGGAGCAAAGCATGCATTTTTTAAAAAAGAAACATTTATCCCGCCGCAAGCTACTTCGCGGCGCCGGCGTTTCACTGGCCCTGCCGTTTCTGGAGTCCATGATTCCCGCCGGAATGGCACGCGCTGCTGAACTGGGCACGCCCAGGTCGAGGCTGGCCTGTCTCTACGTGCCGCATGGGGCAATTCAGGACCGGTGGGAGCCGTCGAAGGTTGGCAGGGATTTTGAATTCACTCCGACACTGAAAGTCCTGGAGCCATACCGCGATTACATCAATATCGTCAGCGGTCTGGATTTACCGGTGGCCTATGAAGGCCCTCCCTCGGCTGGTCAACATCACAATCGTTCTTCCCAGTGCTGGCTTACCTGCGTCGCACCGGGAACCGGCCCGTCGCCGACATCGATGGATCAATTGGCTGCGGATTACATCGGTCAGGATACGCAGCTGCCGTCTTTGGAACTCGCGCTGGAAGCTCGTGCCTCGATATCCTACCGAACGCCGAACAATCCGATGCCCATGCAGGTCAATCCGCGCGTGGTTTTTGAACGGCTGTTCGGCGACGGCAGTACGCCGCAAGAGCTTGCCGCACGTCGGGCACAAACACAGAATATTCTGGATATCGTGCGGCAGGAGATCAATTCATTACAGAGCACACTGCCATCGGGCGACCGGATACGCATGGAGCAGTACCTGAACGATGTCCGCGAAGTGGAGAGGCGTCTGAGCCTGGAGACGGACACCATGCCGGCTAAGTTGGACTTGCCGGACAGGCCGGCGGGCATTCCGGAGAACTTCGAGGATCATGCGAAGATGATGTTCGATCTGATGGTGCTTTCCTGGCAGGCCGACCTGACGCGTGTGTCCACGTTCATGTTGGCGCGAGAATTGAGTAATCGAGCGTTTCCGGCAAGCGGTGTGAATGAAGGCTTTCATAATTGCTCGCACCATATGGACGTTGCAGAGAACATGAATCGTCTCGCGCAACTGAACGCGTACCATTTACACAACACCATGGGCTACTTCGTAGAAAGACTCAATGCCACACCAGATGGTGACGGCACTTTGCTGGATCATTCCCTGGTGCTTTACGGAAGTGGGATGGGAAATTCGCAGGATCACAATCATAGCGAGCTACCGGTCGTGCTTGCGGGCGGGGCATCCGGAAGAGTAACTGGTGGAAAGCACATACGCGTGGACAGCGGTACCCCGATTTCAAATCTCCTGGTGACCATGCTCGATAAACTGGACGTGCCTGTCGACGGCTTTGCGGACAGCAACGGCATCGTGCCACTTTAGAATTTTGAGAACAGAAAATAGAGAAGAGGCGGTAGTGAAAAAATTGCAGGGAAAGGTTTCATGTTACTCGCATCAGTTGGGCGAGGTCCTGGTGATCTGCGCGATCGTGCTGTTTGGCGAGCCACTGATTGCCCAGCCTCTTTCTGTGCCCAGACCTGATCAGGTGCAGGCATCGCCAGTAGCCGAAGCTGCCAGGCAAGGGGACCGACAAGCAGTACAGGCTCTTCTCCGACAAGAGCTGGACGTTAACGGCCTGGGCCGGGACGGCACACCAGCATTGCACTGGGCAGTACGCGTCAACGATCAGGAACTGGTCGACTTGCTGCTCGATGCCGGGGCACACATAAACGGTGTCAACCGGTATGGGCAAGCCCCGCTGCATATTGCCTTGCAGAGCCGTCATACAGACATGGTGCGGCGGCTACTCGACGTTGGCGCTGACGTGGAACAAGCGGATCTAGGTGGCGAACCGCCACTGCTGTTGGCAACACGGCTGGGTGATCCCGACATGGTGGAGGTGTTGCTGGAGGCCGGGGCGCAAGTAGATACCCGGGACCTGAACTATGGACAAACAGCACTGATGATTGCCGTACGAGAGGAACATGCAGGGTTGGTAGAGCGACTTCTTGTGGCCGGCGCCGATGTTAATGCGCAGAGTTTTGCCGGTGAGGTGCACAGAATGGTTTTGCCCAGCGAAGTTCCCGTGGGTACGTCGCAGGGCGTGGGTATCAATCGGTCCGGATTGCCAGATAGAGGGATGCGTTACCCGATCACCGGTATGAAGACCCCGCTTTTGTATGCGACCCGGCAGGGCAATTTAGAACTTACACGCCAATTGGTGGAAGCCGGGGCCGACATCGAAACTGCGGATGCCAATGGCATCACGCCACTGATCAATGCGATTCTTAATCACAGCATCGTCAACGTGAATCGCTCCGGGCAAAGTGATCATCTGAAGATTGCGCAGTATCTGGTCGAGGCAGGGGCCAACGTCAATGCCCAGGACTGGTATGGACAGACAGCTCTTTGGGTCTCCGTTGATACTCGAAACCTGGAATTTGCAGTGACAGAAACGACCAATCGGGTGGACAGAGAAGGGGCCTTTGCGCTGATAGAGTCCCTGCTTGCTGCGGGTGCGGATCCCAATCCACGGACAAGGGAATTCCCTCCCGAAAGACGCTTCATCGCTGGCACCGGTTCCAACGGTTGGGTCGATATGACAGGACAGACGCCATTTTTGCGCGCCTCGGTTGCGGGCGACCTGCGGGTTTTACAACTGCTGCTCGACTACGGTGCCGATCCCAATATAACTACCTTTGATGGGACTAACGCGTTGATGCTTGCTGCCGGCATCACCTGGGCTGTCGCGGAAACTTTCGATGAAGGTGCTGATGCTCTGCTGGAAACGGTGAAGCTGACACATGCCCTGGGCAATGATATCAACGCCGGAAACTCGCTGGGTCTGCGCGCGATTCACGGTGCTGCCAATCGAGGATCCAACGACATCATTTCATATCTTGCTGAAAACGGTGCGCTGCTGGATGTGGCCGACAATGAAGGCCGTACAGCCATCAATTGGGCAGAGGGTGAGCTCACGGGTGCGCGTGCACCGACGCGAAAGCCGGAGACCATCGCCTTACTGCAGAAGTTGCAAGCCAGGGCTGCGCCAGAGTAAAAAATTAATTAGTTTTAAGGTCCTCTTCTTGGTCTGGCCGAAAGCATAAAAAGGGCATAAAAAGGGGACAGATTTATTTTATTTTATGAAAAATATATCTGTCCCCTTGATTCGCAGTGGCCATTCCTCCAGGACCAGTAGTCGTAATAGTCGCAAGCTTGCTTGTATAATGTCGGCACATCATAGCTACAACTTCATACCAAGAAAAATTACAGGGGCACACCATGATTTTCGTTTCCGGAGCGAACGGGCAATTTTCCCGTGCAGTGATTGAATCCATCCTTGCGGCCGGGCGGGGGAATGAACTCGCTGTGGGAACGCGTAATGTGGATTCCCCTTTTGCACAAGAACTTGCAGCACAGGGTGTTAGTGTGCGGCATGCTGATTTCCTTGATCCGGATCTCATGCAAAGCGCACTTGAGGGCTGCGCCAAGGCGCTGTTCATTCCCACCTACGATACCAACGATGTCCGTCTGCAGCAGAATCTCAATGCACTCGAAGCAGCGCGCGCCGCAGGTGTTGGTCACGTGGTCTACCCCAGCTTCATTAATGCGGAATCGCCTCTGGTCGAGCACAGCCGCCTCGTGCACCTGCCGACCGAGCAGGCGATTCGCGATTCTGGCCTTGCATTCACCATCCTGCGGCACGCGCTTTACGCGGATGTCATGGTAAGCGATCTGCAGGACACGCTCGCCACTGGTGTGCTTCATCGACCTGGTGGTGAGGCACGCTGCGCTTACGTGGCACGCGCGGATCTGGGGATATCTGCAGCACAGGTGCTGATGCGCGACGAGCCCTCGGGACGAACCTACTCCGAGACCATGGAACGCACGTATTCCGGTAGTGAGATAGCAGACATGATGTCAGAAGTTTTCGGCAGACCAGTACGTTACCAATCCATCGCAGCAGTCGACTGGCCGCACTATGTGACAGAGCATTGGGGTGTACCACTGGAGATCTCGAAAAGCATGGTGGGCACTTCACTAGCCTTAGAGGCCGGGGATTTCGACCTTGTCAGTCCAGACTATGGCGAGATTACCGGCCATCCTCCACGTACGATGCGCGCCTTTCTGGAATCGGTGCGCGACGGCGGAAACTGAAGGCAAGAATCAAGGGGTCAGGTTACTTGATTTCCTGTTAACTTACTCCGGCGCGAGAGAAGGCGCTGGTTGCTGGGGCGTGTTGGGTGCGCGCCACGGCTCGACGTTCACGGCAGGGAAGTAAGCTGACAAGCGCTGTTTTACCGCTTCCAGAGCGGGATCATCGGCCAGATTGGTCCACTCGTTGGTATCGTTTTCATGATCGTAGAGTTCCTCGGCGCCATCGGCATAACGGGTGTAGCGATAACGCGGACCTCGCACTGAATGATTGTTCTGGCCCCAGGTACTCAGCACAGCGCGATCCCACTCCATGTCCGGATTCTCCAGAAGAGGCATCAGGCTGTCCCCACCTTCCAGGTGATTCGGTGCCTCCAGTCCCGCCAGGTCGACCAGGGTCGGGTACAGATCCATGGAAGACACGGGCACATCGGAACGGCTGCCTGGTGAGGTAACCCCGGGAGCAACAATAATCAGTGGTACCTGCAGCGCTACTTCCCACAGGGTTTCTTTTTCACGCTGGTTCTTTTCACCAAGTTGGTAGCCGTGGTCACCCATCATGATAATGATGGTGTTATCGGCACGCCCACTCTCATCGAGAGCATCCAGCAGTCTGCCCACTGCGGCATCGGCCACGCTGACACTGGACAGGTAAGCCTGCACCGCTTCTTCCCAGGCGCCGGCTTCCATGATGGGTTTCATACGCTCAGTGGAGTGATGCGCCGGATCAATATCATCCAGGTCATTTTCAAGATAAGGCGGTGTCTGCACGCTTTCCAGAGGATATAGATCAAAAAATTCCTGCGGGTTGTACCAGGGGGCATGGGGTCGATAGATGCCGGCGCCGATAAACCGGGACTGGTTCAATGCATTGGTCTCTCCCATGCGTTGCACAACATAGTTGCTGGTCATGCCGTCGATGGTGGCTTCGTAATTGCTGACCACGGGGCCCCAGTTGAACTGCAACTGGTTCACAGCAGCAGGTTTGATCTCATCAGGTAACTGCCAGTCCAATGCTGGCCAGAAGTCATCCCAGGCATTCACATCATTAAACCCGGGATGCCCGCCAGGAAAAAACGTATGGGCATGGAAAATCTTGCCGGCTCCAAAACTCATATATCCTGAATCCCGGAAATAACGGGGCAGGGAAGCATAGTTTTCAAACTCGGGCATTTGTCGCCAGTCCTGGCCGTTGTTGTAAACCCCGGAACTGGAAGGCCGCCTGCCAAACAAGGCGGCTGTACGAATGGCATTACATTGTGGCGCAATGGTGTGCGCATTGGTAAAAATCATTCCGCGTGAAGCCAACTCGGTCATGTTTGGTGTGATGGCCTGCGAATCCCCCATTGGCGCTATCATGGTATTGAGGTCATCCACCATGATCAGCAGTACATCCGGTCGCTCACCCTGACCTGCAGCCGGGCGAATCAGTGTCGATTGCACGGGCGAAGCGTCTGCGTCAGTAACTGATTCATCCATGTCCGGTGTCTGACCACAGCCAGCCACCAACCCGGATAGGGCTATAGCCAAACCTGCATGAAAATACGCTTTCTTCATAATATGTCCCCGTCTGGCTTTTTGTTTTTATTATCTACACCTGGTTTTAATAGCGGCACCCGAAGCATAAAGCAGTATAAAGGGATACCCACTTCTCAAGCAATTTGCTGTTTTCCGAATTTGGAATGAATCAAGTGTATCAAGGGGGCAGAGTTCTTGATCCCCGTCCTCTTTACCAGAATGACCGGGCTATTTCTGATATTTTTAGAATTATAAAAACCAGAGCAGTTTTTTCATTATCTAGAACTCTGACCCCGTGATTGCTTTATTAATATACCGGGCCGATGGTATCGTAACCCTCACATTGTTAACGGATAACGTCATGCAGGAGATGCTTTTGCCACAAGCCAATGCCCCCCTGGAACTTGTCGACATCGACAAGCCGCAACCCGGAGCGGGAATAGCGTCCCTATTCGACATGAGCATTTTTGCAGTAAAGGTCAGCAGGGACTATATTACCGGAACACTCTGAACCAATTTATCCAGAGATTATCTGCAGTTCAGGGAGTCGATGGGGGAAGGGCATTGAAACCAATTACTGTTACATTAATGACATGCATGCTGAGCGTACTTCTGGTTCCACAGGTGCCTGCCGCGACCGCAGCTGAACCTTCACTGGAAACTCTTGCTGCAAGAGTGCAGCTGCTGGAAGATCGGGAGTCTATCCGTAACCTGATCCTGGCCTATGGCACTGCGCATGATAATCGTGATTACCGCACCTTTGCCAACCTGTTTGCCCGGGAGGGCGAGTGGGTGAGTGGCATGGGTTCTGCAAAGGGGCCAGATGCCATATTCAAGCTCATGGATGGCATGATAGGGCACAACCCCATGCCCGAAGGCTCCGGGACCTATCATCTGTTGAGCAATGAAAATATTGCGATTGATGGTGATTATGGCTCGGCGGTCACCAAGTGGGTGTATATCACTCCGGATGCCAACGGCGCGCCGGCCGTTACTATTTTGGGGCATTACAACGATCTATTTATTCGTGAAGCTGGCCAGTGGAAGTTTCTGCGCCGGGAAGCCCCCATGGATTTACCTGCCGGTGGCTAATTTCCCATGCCAAATCAAGGGGAACTAAAGCAGACAGATTTTTTTGTTCTATAAAAATAGTATTAAGACAATTTTGGCGCACATCTCAGGATTGCGCGTTTTATAAAATCCCTACAGAGTATTTATCATGAAAATTCCTGCTTCTTTCCTGTTGATATTTTTAACCATCGGACTCAGCGGAGTATCTGCTGCCCAGGATATGCCCTTGGATTACGGGGCCTATGTGAGGGATTTCAATTCCGGGAATGACGAGGGTCTGGTGGAGAAATATTTTGCTGAAGATACGGTGATGATCAGTGGCAGTGGTGAGTTTCATGGCCATGCCGGCATGAACGAGTTTCTTGCCTGGGCTCATGATGGTGTGCGTGAAATACTCAGGCCGGTCAATATTGCCTATGATGACAGCAATATCTTTGTCGAAGTGGATATGGATTTTGTCGCATCGAAAGAGAGACCGGAATTTCCTTTTGGTCACATGCTGCCGGGCGATATCGTCACGGTGAAGTTTCTGGTCCATTACATTGTTAATGAGGACGGTCTCATCCAGGAGTTGCAGACCATGACCTGGGAACCGGAGAGAGAGGTCAGCAAGATTCCCCGCCTGGGTGAGCACCCGGGACAAAAAGCGGCATTTCTGGCCTATACAGCGGCTTTCAGTGCCGGTTTGCCGGATCAGTATTCTGCTTATTATACGGATGATGTGGTACTGGAATTACCGTCCGTCGACAGTATCTCAGGCAAACAGGGGATTGTGGATTTCTATACTGACATGTTTGTTACGGTGCGGGAGTCACTTGAAATCAATACCGTGATTTATGATGAGCATGCCATAGTCGGTGACTTTATCAGTGTGTTCACGGCCTCTGCTGATGCGCCCGATTTTCCTGTCGGTCCGCTCAGGGCAGGAGAGCAGTACCGGGTTCCCGTATTAGTCTATTACACGCTGGAAAATGGTCTGATCAGCCACATTCGTGTGGCCCGCATGGGGGATGCTTTATTAAATCGCCCATAGTCAGTGTTGAATCAAGGGGCCGTCCCTATTTAGTTTCAAAAACAATCGCCTCCAGGGCATTGTCCGCAATCAACGGCGTTTCGAAATAACGGATGGTTGGTTCAGTCCCATAGGTTTCCATAAGCCGCTGCCTCCAGGCGGCATCATGAGCCTTGTCTGCCGCCTCTCGATTATGCCAGGTATACAAGGCCCCTCCCTGATTTTTCCCGGCATCATAAAGAAAGGTCTTGCGAATCAGGTCAGGATTTTTTCGCCAGTGAGGGGCAATGTCTTCCATGTCTTTCACTACCTTTTCGCGACTGATACCAACAGGCAAATCAAACAGTACATATTCCGAAATCATTTTCCTAATCCTGAATTAAAGGGGACACGGTAATAGGGACGCTTGCAACTTAGCAACCTATAAATACGCCAAATATATTTTGTAAAGTTGCTAAGTTGCAAGCGTCCCTTCTTCGACTGAAGGGCGTCGCCGTTTGTCTTTATGAAACAGTCAGGCGCAACCTAACGGCTTACGACGAGGCTCTGTCCGGGAACAGGGCCACCCGCGCTGCCGGGGGGGCCACCGCCGCCACGGATATCACCAGTGGAGACCAGCTTGACCCACAAGGCGTCGTTGTCTTTGTAATAGGAGGTGGCATTGGCCTTGCGTAGTGCTTCCAGGCTGCTTTGCTGCGCACCTGAATCTGCTGCAGTGAATCCTGGCAGTTCGAACATTACCCACGAGCCGGCATCCATCTCAGTCAGGCTGAGGTTCACGGATTCTCTTTCGGTGCTTACCTTGTACTGCGTGCCGGCGCGCACATTGGTTGTCCCGTTAGGCGTAAATTCATGACCATTGCGGCTGAGTACAACAGGTATCGAGGGCGGACGAACCCCCCTGATACGGCCGCCACCTGGGGCGATTTCAAGGGTAGCAGCAGCGCCAGCCCCGAAGCCTAAAGGACCACCACCGCCGCCGACATTCATGCGTCCGATATCACCCGTGCACACATAAGCGTTCCAGGTGGGCCTGGCTTCACAGGCGTCATCGGGGTCGATGCCGGTCTCATTGATGATATAGGAATTGGGGATGCCGGTGATGGTGCCGTCCCTGTCGTTGAAGACCGAGGTCAGGTAAACCGCATTGCCATAATCATCGTTGCTCCACCTGTTGTCGATCGGCGGGTAATACACCGGCTTGGCATCGACGAATGTGGAGCGCGCTACCGTGTTGTTGGAGCTCATGCCGAAGCTGGTAAACAGCAGGTAGGAGATCGCCCCGGTCTTGCGGGTGTCATTGTCCTCGTAATTGATGAAGGTGTTGTTGTCCAGTTCATGATGGGAGTCATAGAACTCGTAGCCGCGGATAGGGAAATCCGCGACAGCGGGTTGCGGCAGGCTGCGACCGTAGGCCAGTTCAGCGGGCTCGCGGGGGTTGCCGATATTGCCGGATTCACCCACGAACAGCGAGTCAACCACCCGTGACGTATACAGGGATGAGCCACCGCCAGTGGCATGGGTGAAGCCAATACCGTTGTCTGCCATCTTCAGGTTCTTGTAAAGGTGCATCTGACCCCTGGCCCAGATACCACTGTTGCGGTTTTTGTAGGCAGTAAAATCCTCAACGACGGACTCCACTTGCGGGCTGTTCGGGTCAGCAGGATCGGCGAGGGCTATATACCCACCCACGGCGAAATGGCCATCGGCCCGGGGGGCACGGTCGCCCATGAAAGCGTCAAAGTTGGAATGGGCGACGTTGCCCTTGAACTCGCGGAACTTCGTACGGCGCGGCCAGGTGTTGAGGCTGTCCTCCGAACCTTCGAACGCACCGGTGGGATGCACGGGGAAGGCAAACCAGAATCCGGTCGAGTCTGAGCCCGCAGCCACGTTGTTGATGTAGGTATTTTCCGGATTGGTAATCCAGAAAGACGAGGCTGTGTTGTCAGAAGGGATCAGGATTTCCGGGTGGTCCTGGCCGGTGGTTTTGAAGTTCAAACCGTCCGGGGACGCCCCGAACGGGCCAAGGTTGGTCGGATCGCAGGGCAGGCTGGTGTGGCACTTGGTCTGGATTGCCAGATTGCTGATGTACTGGTTGCCTTTCTCGATACCGTCTTCCATAAAGAAGCAGTGGCCCACAGTATTGTAGGTTACGTTATTCTCAACCTGCAGGTTGTTGGTGCCGTGGACCGTCACACAGCGGTTGTAGGTGTCGTGGATCGCCGAGTTCCTGACGTACTGTCCCGCACCAGCATCACCGACCAAATGCCAGTGTATCGGGTAGCGCGCAAGCTCCAGGTTCTGGCCCATGCGATAGAGCTCAACACCCTCGACATACATCTTGCTGGTGACCATGCCCATAATGTGGCCGCCAAAGAAAGTCTCTTCAGCAGAGTCGGAGGCCTGCACCTTGATATTGCGCGTCAGCAAACCCACTTCACCGCGCTCATCCACCCCGAAGGTGATCTCGCCGTAGTGCATGTACTCCAGGGGCTCATCCAGGGTAATGGCGTTAGCGCTGATGGCTGTGATATGTCGTGTTTCAGCCTGGCGTGGATTGTAATCTGTCGAGGCGAGGACAATCTCGTCACCCACCTGCCACTGGTCAGCGTTCAGCACATCAATGGTGTTGCTGCCAGCCTCGGCGGTCCTGGCCAGCTTGGTCCAGGCATTGCTGCGGTTGCCGTGCAGGTTCAGGGTGCCACCGGAGAGCATGATGCCACGATCGCCCATGCCCATCAGCTGTTCATCCTTGACCTTGTCAGTGAGGGTGATGGTAGCCTTGCTTGTGTGGGGGCGGGCTTCGGTGCCTATCTCCAGTTCGCCGAATACCATAATCCACTCGGTGGTCAGTTCAAGATCAGTGTTGTCAGAAAAACGGAGTTTGCCGTTGATGGTCAAGCCGGCCAGTGCCGGCGGGCTGACATCAAGAATCATGTCCTGGTCACTCGCAATGACGACCCTGTCGCCAGCCGCTGGCACCTTGTTGTCTGGCCAGGAGGCAGGATCGGACCAGCGTGCTTCCTGGGCCATGGCAAGGGGAGCGCCGCCAAGCAGCAAACACACTGGTAAGACTCTGCGAAATAAATGCATGAGTAAACGAGTTGGTCGTGTCAGTAAGGACACGTGTGAACAGCTTGGCATAATGGCTTCCCCTAAATAGTCGTATAAGCAGGAATGAAACATTCTCATTCCCTATCTTAAGTGATGGTATAACCGAAGTTTGTGAATTAAAAATGAAAATGTGAATAGCCCACGCTCATCCAGGCTTTCGGAACCTCTGAAAAACCCCAATAGGCCCAAAACACCAGCTTCGCAAATAGGGCCAACTCTGGTTGTTACACCCCGATTATTCCTGCTGATCTTATTGCCCGCCACCTGGCCGGCCTCTGCTGCAACCTGGCGTTGTACAAACTGTTACTTCGTGAATGTAACGATTCATACCGTTTTCAACCCGGAACTGCTGACTGGCAGGGGTTCCCGGATGATAAGGCCCGAGTCCGGCATCAAGCCAGGAAAAGTTGTGAAAAATGCTCACGGCACCCATGGTCTCATCGATGACGAAGCGGCGGCTGCCGGTGTTAATCGGTTGCGGGAATGCCCCCATGGTGCAGGTCTGCCCCTGGGGGTCGCGGGTGCCTGTGTAAATGCGGCCCTCAAGTCGAGCACAGGGCGTACCGTGCGGTACGGGCAGAAAGGGATCGCCCCAGTTGTTGATATAGGCCTCGGCTGCTGCCTTGATAACGCCCCTCATGTCACGCTGGTCTTCGGGGATTACGCCCCAATCCTCTTGCTGAGTGTATGAAAGAAAGACATCTGCGCCGAACACCCAGTCACCCTCATCGGTGACCACTGATTCCATGATGGTCACCTCATCCTCATCATTCACTTCCATACGCGTGTGGATCACATAAGGGTGCTCATGGGTGGCTGCCACAAACTCTGTGAAGGTGGCGCACAGGGTGGTATCAAAGAAACTGCGCGTAAAGTCGGCAGTAATGGCTTCGGACAACATACCTTCGGCAATGTCCGTGGGCTTATCATTCTCTCCGTAATAGGCAGCGGCCGCCAGGGGTAGCATGGCAGCATTGCCGGTCGTCTGAGCTTCAACATAGGTGTCGGTTAACTCCTGGAGCGACTCACGAGTGCATGCCGCTGAGGCATCTGCAATAAATGCTATGCCAGCAAGGGCGATTGACCAGTACTTAATTGTGAAGCTTGTTATTTTTCTTTTCATTGACGTAAGTCCTTCCAGGATTTCAGATATATTGATTCCAGTAATTTTTTAACGACTGACTTTCATTGTCACACCGCCGCTGTGCCCACCGCGGCCGCTGTCTCCAGGAGAGACCAGCTTGACCCACAACGCATCGTTGGCCTTGAAGTAAGACGTGTCATCGGCCTTGCGCAGCGCATCCAGGCTGGCAACTGACATACCCGAGTCTGCCCGGGTGAACTCCGGAATCTCAACGATAACCCACGCGTCTTCTTCCAATTCAATCATGTGGAGCTCCATCTCCGAGCGCTCAGTAGTCGCCTTGAACTCGGTATTGGCCCGGATGTTGGTGCCTACAGGGATGCTGATTTCATAGCCCTCACGACTCAGGATCACGGGTGGCAGGCTCGCATCGATGCCGAAGCCACCGCCGAAGCTTATTGGGTCAAAGGCAAGGCCTTTACCGTTTATAAAGCTCATGCGGCCGACATCGCCGGTACACAATGCGGCGTTCCAGTCGGGCTTGATTTCACAGGCTTCTTCGTCAACAGCAATGCTGTCATTGACGCCGTCGTGGATGACTACGAAAGAAGGTCTGCCAAGGCCAAGGGAGCCGTCCCGATCCCTGAATACGGCAGTCTTGTAGGCCAGACTGCCTGCGTTATTGTCGTTACCCCATTTTTTTTCCATCGGGGGATAAAACACCGGTTTGGCGTTCTCGAATTTGAGGTTCTCCACGGCATTGTTGGAGCTGGCGCCGAAGCTGGTGTATAGCAGGTGGGAGATCGCTCCCGTCTTGCGGGTGTCATTGTCCTCGTAGTTCCGGAACGTGGTGTTCATGACGTCATGCCGGTAGTCGTAGTACTCGTAGCCACGGATCGGGAAGTCCGGCATCGTGGGCTTCGGGAAAGTGCGGCCATAGGCTTTCTCCTCGGGCGTTGAAGGGTTGCCGACATTTTCGGTTTCGCCCACAAACAGGGAATCGACAACCTGTGAGGAATATTCAAGTCGGCCATCACCGCCGGCATGGGTGAAGCCCATGGCGTTGTCGGCGAACTTCACATTCCTGAACAGATGCAAGCTGCCACGTCCCCAGATGCCGCCATTGCGGTTCTTGTAGGTAGTGAGATCCTCGAATACAGAGACCAGCGCCTTGCTGTTGGGATCGGCGGGATTCTCACGGCCACCATGGGAGGAGCCGGTAACACCAAAGGTGTTATCCGGGTTGATATTACGGTCGAACATAAAGCCATCATAGGCGGAGTGGGCAGTGTTGCCCCTGAACTCACGGAAATTTGTGCGCCTGGGCCAGGTGTTCAGGCTGTCATCAGAACCTTCGAACGCGCCGTTCGGGTGCTCTCCCAATGACATCCAGAATCCGTTTGAGTCGGATCCCGCAGCCACGTTGTCCACATAGGTATTGTCCGGGTTGGTGATCCAGTAAGAGGCCACCGTGTTGTCCGAAGGCAGCAGAACATCCCGTGATTGCTGACCTCTCGGTGCGCTTGCCTGCCGCACTTCAGTAGACTCACCTTCCGCGGAGAGATTGGTTGGTTCGCAGGGTCTGGTGGGATGGCACTTGACCTGGATCGCCAGGTTGTTGACAAACTCATTGCCGTGCTCAATGCCATCTTCCATGAAGAAACAGTGGCCGACGATGTTGTAGGTCACGTTGTTCTCGACTCTCAGGTCGTTGGTGCCGTGCACCGTCACACAACGATTGAAGGTATCGTGTATGGCAGCATTCCTGACGTATTGGCCTTTGCCGCCGTCGCCCACCAGATGCCAGTGAATCGGATAGCGGGCAAGCTCCAGATGTTGCCCCATACGATTAAGTTCAACACCTTCCACATACATTTTGCTGGTGACCATCGCCATAATGTGACCGCCGAAGTAGGTCTCGGCCGCATCAGAAGAAGCTTGAACCTTGATATTGCGCGTCAGCAATCCCACTTCGCCGCGCTCATCCACGTCAAAGGTAATCTTGCCAAAGTGCATATACTCCAGGGGCTCGTCCAGTGTAATGGCGTTGCCGCTGATCGCGGCAATTGTGCGACGCTCAGCCTGTCTGGGATCGTAATCCGTCGACGCGAGAACAATCTCGTCACCCACCTGCCACTGGTCAGCATTCAACACCATGATGGTGTTGCTGCCTGCCTCGGCGGTATTGGCCAGCTTGGTCCAGGTGTTGGTGCGGTTACCGTGCAGGTTCAGGGTGCCACCGGAGAGCATGATGCCGCGATCGCCCATGCCCATCAGCTGTTCGTCCTTGATGTTGTTGGTGAGGGTGATGGTGGCCTTGCTTGTATGGGGACGAGCTTCGGTGCCGATCTCCAGTTCGCCGAATACCATAATCCACTCGGTGGTCAGTTCAAGGTCAGTATCGTCAGAAAAACGGAGTTTGCCGTTGATGGTCAAGCCGCTCAGTGCCGGCGGGCTGACATCAAGTATCACTTCCTTGTCGCTGGCAATGACGACATTCTCGCCTGCCGCTGGGACTTTGTTTTCTGGCCAGGTGGCAGGATCGGACCAGCGGGCTTCCTGGGCCATCGCAAGGGGAGCACTGCTGAGTAGCAAACACACTGGCAGAATCCTGCTGAGTAAACGCATTAGTAAGGATGCGCGAGAATAGTTTGTCATAATTTTTTCCCTTATTTTTTCTTTATTTTTTTCCCAGAGTCGAACAGGTAAGGATGAACCATCCTTATAACTAATGGTGCATGATGGTATAACTGAAATTTGTTAATAAAAAGTAAAAACAGGAAAAATCCCACGCCAAAGCAGATTTTGGTACACTGCCGCCCTGAAGTCTGTTGGTCATGGATTGCTCTGTTGCGGCAACCTCGAACCATTCAAACCAGAAGAATCAACACTGTTAATATCATTCAAATCAATGTTTAGAATTCCCATCATGCCCAATTTTCGCCGTTTGTTAGTCGTTGCCACTGCAGTTTTAGCCTCGGCCAGCTGTGCAGCAGATACTACCATTACGCCGGATATTGAACACGGCAAGGCAACATTCAACACCATGTGCGGCGTCTGCCATTCAGTGCAGAAAACAGGCGGTCCTGTAGAGGGGCCCAATCTTCTTGGGCTTGTCGGCCGCGAGGCAGCCAGCCAAGCTGATTTTGCCAAGTACTCGCCGGCGCTCAAGACCTCCAATCTCACCTGGAGTGAAGAGACCCTTGACCGTTTTCTGGTGAACCCCATGGCGATGGTGCCAGGCACCTTGATGCCAATGTTGATACGTGACGACAAGACCCGGGCGGATGTGATTGCCTATCTCGCGACGCTTAAACAGTAGGACTGCGGTATATTACGACAGGCACATTTCACGATGGGTCATCCGGCGCTTCGTTCAAAATGACGGATGATAATCATATAAGACCGGCAGACACCGGTTAACTGGTGGCTCACCATTAGTCCATTAGACCATTAGCAATTTTTACCCAAGACCACATCACACTTCATTCAGAAGCTGGTCATACATCTGGATATTGAAATCGGCCGGCAAAAGGTGCTCGATCGAGCGGGCAAAGTCGCGGGTCTCCTGCAGCATCAGATGCGTAACGCGTTTATTGGCAGCAGCATTGAGTCCTGGATTGAAGCCCAGACTCAGCGGGTCGAACGGCACTGCGGAACCTTTGGTTGGCAAGTACCGGGCAATTGAATTAAGAGGCCCCATCATGATGGCCTGTGCCAGCGCGACCTCAGGCGCGGAACTGCTTCGGTAGGCCGAATCCAGCATCAACAACATGCTCCAGTAATTCATATTGCCGAGCCAGGCCAGGGCCCTCAGATCAGTATCCTCAATGCTGGTCGGACGTCCATCATAGGCCGTCGGATTTATGGGTACATCATAGCTCGGATAGCGCGCATCGGAAGCGGGTAGCGACCAGATGTCAGGAGTGTTCTTGATCAGTGGATGGGACGCTTCATAGAGGGAATGAAAGAACTTGAAGTGGCCGAACTCTCCTTCGGCTTTGACGTCGCCGATTTCCTGAAACCAGGCGTTGAAATCCAGATTCAGATCACCGACTTGCTTGAGTTCAGCAAGCGTGGTGATAACGGCATCGTAGAGTTTTCCGACATGATTGGCTGTAATTTCGCCACCGACGATTTCAGCATACTCTGGCTTGAGTGCATAAGCACTGTAGAGGTACTGAACCATGAGGTCATGTTCTATTTTGGGGCCTTCCTTCAAGAGCCGTATAAGCTCGAGATAAGGATCGTCGAAACTTCGCTTTACCGTGGAAAACCGGTGCGTCTTCCTGGCGGCGAGAGCCCTGCCTGGGCCTGCGACCATACCAAACATGGCCATACTGCGCAGCAGCGCGGCGGGAAAATTCCTTGTCTTTCATAGGAGGTCGTTCCCAAAATCGAAAGCTATTTATCGATAGCTATATTCAATAATTGTAACCGCTCTTTCCAGCAAAAATTTAATAGAAATAAGAAAAAACGGGGGACATCTCTTGATGGATTAGTTCTGAACCTGCCTTTACAGGGGGTTAGCGATCAACCTGCTCGACCATATATTCGATTGCTTCGATAATTTCTTTATCAGAGAGGTCAAGTCGCTCACCCTTTTTTGGCATCACACCAGTGTTGCCTGAGAATCCGTTCAAGGCATGATCGATAAGTGTATCCATGCCCTGGGCGATGCGTGGAGCCCAGGCTTCGGCATCGCCTAATGCTGGTGCGCCACCAACACCGGGTGGGTAGTGGCAGGCGACACAGACGTTGTTGTAGACCTGCTCTCCATTCATTCCAGTGGCTGCTGCATCAGCACTTGAAACAGGCGCGCCTGATCCTTCCGATGCTGCCAGAGCGATCGACGTGAAGGCCACGCCGATGAGCATGCCGAAAAGCAGCATGTATTTGCTGTAAGCTGGCTGGTATAGGTCCCGCATGGAGCTGTTCCTGTGTTTTGAGCATCGCGATTATAACGTATCGCAATCCTACGGACTATCCAGCAAGCGCCTTTGCAGGGGGGCAGTTATTCAGACGTAGCTCTTGCCTTGCACCGCAGTAGTTAACTCCTACCTGGCAACAAGTGACAAGAATTAGTGAAGTTTCGCCACAGGCTTGTCTTACAGTGACTTAATGTTGGAAAATCCTGCTATCCTTTAATTTCTTCAATTACAGAAATTGAAAAAATACTTTCCAAAACTAGAGGTCTGGTTCCATGCGAATTAACAGTCGTTTATTGTTTTTATTAATACTTTTTACTGCCTGCTTACCCACCCAGGCACAGGCGCAGGGGCCTTCTGCGGTAAAAAGCGGCATGTGGTCTGATTCATCCACCTGGTCCGGTGGCGTGCTGCCAGCGGAAGGTGACATAGTCACCATTGGCGAAGGTATGAACATAGTCCTGAATGTCAGTCCACCTGCACTGAATGGTATTAACCTGAACGGCAGTCTGACTTTTGCTGATGGCGCGGAACTGGAGCTTACTACAGAGTGGATCCTGAACCGTGGCAGGTTGGAGATTGGCACTGAAAGCGATCCTTTCACGGGTAAGGCAACCATTACGCTGACGGACAATGTTAAGGGCGAAAACATCAATGGCATGGGCGACCGCGGTATTCTGATGGCGCCAGGTGTGCTGAGTCTGCATGGTGATCGGGAAAATTCCTGGACCAAGCTGGCGGAAACCGCCGAGGCCGGTGCAACACGTATTGAGGTACTTGATGCCAGCGGCTGGAAAGTCGGTGACGAAATCGTCCTGGCCTCAACGGATTTCAATCCCCGTCAGGCCGAGAGACGCCACATTACACGCATCAGGCGCAACCGCATTACCCTGGATGAGCCACTGGAATACATGCATTTCGGGGAAATCACCTACGGCGTGGATGAACGTGGCGAAGTGGGTATGCTGACGCGCAATATCAAGGTGCAGGCGTCTGTTGATGCCGATGAAAACTACTTTGGCGGACATATGATGGCAATGGCCGGTAGCCGAATGAATGTTGCCGGCATCGAGTTGAATCGTATGGGCCAGCACATGGAGCTCGCCCGCTACCCGATTCACTGGCATATAAACGGCGACGTGACCGGGCAATATATCAAGAACTCCGCGATTCACGACACCTACAACCGCTGCGTGACGATACATGCCACGGATAACCTGCTGGTCGAAAACAATGTTACCTACAACACCGTAGGCCACTGCTTCTTTATGGAAGACGCTGTTGAAACGGGTAACATGGTCGTCAAGAACCTGGGCATCCAGACCAAGTGTCATCCGACACTGCCATGCCAACCCACAGGACTTTTTCTGCCCATTCAGAATGAAGATGGCCAGAAGGCCGATCATATTCTGCTACCCTCGGATAATACCGCGGCGACATTCTGGATCACCAATCCGGATAACATCTATAGGGATAATGTGGCAGCCGGATCTGATTCCACAGGCTACTGGATGGCCTTTCCAACCAATGGTATCGGCGCCTTTCTGGGTACGGAGAAGGGCGAGAATACCTGGCCCGGACGTAGCCCGCTGCGCGAGTTCAGCGGCAACGTCGCCCACTCGAATTTTGACGGGTTTATGCTCGATCGCGGCCCAAGGCCTGACAACACTTTTGGTATCGCTGGCCCCAACCTGATCAGCCGCGCCGATCCCGGTGATCCGAATAGCGAGATAGTGGTCGCACATTTTGACAATTTTACCGGCTATAAGAACAGCAATAACGCTATCTGGGGCCGTGGTGAAATGCATCTCTATACCAATCTGAAACTGGCCGATAACGCGATTGGCTTCACCCATGCGTCCGGTGCTCCAGGTGCCGCGCCTTACACTTCACGGGTCGTCGACTCGCTGTTCGTGGGGGAGAGCGACAATATCGGTAACCCCAGCAGACCTGAAGAAATCGCTTACGGTCGCAGCCTGCCAGCCGCTGCTCCGGATTACCCGATCCGCGGTTACGAGTATTATGATTTCCATCATGAAGTGGAAAATGTGAAGTTCGTGAACTACGAAGCCAACGAGCTTCGCGATGCAGGTGCGCTCTCCTATCTTTTATTCACAAGCTTCGGCATGAGCACTTCGAACTGGGTGAAGAGCATCACATTCGAGAATGCCAAGCCGGTTAGTTTTCCGCCGATCCAGAGTCGCTGGGCGGCAGATTTAGGGCGTAGTTCCGCCTATAAGAGTGCGGCCTTCCAGGACCTGGACGGCTCGGTCAGCGGAATTCCCGGTGCTTACGTTGTCATCGATAACGGCATCGCAGCCGATGAAGAAACCTGCCAGATGAAGCAAGCCTGGAACGCTGCAGTGTGTGAGGGAGACATGGGTCGCCTTAGCATTTCCGGTAATTTCGGTGGCTTCCAGAATAGCCCCATTACCGAGCCGATCATCCTCGAACGCAATATGAAGCGCTTCGAATATGTCGGACAAACCACCATCGGTAGTGGTGCGCAGATAAGTGTTGAAACTGCCAGAGAGGAGCTGTCCCTGACCCTGTCGGAAATGGACAAGGGGTCCTTCGTGATTTTCGAACTTCCCGAATTCACCAGTGCCGACAATGGCAAGCAACAAAGCAGTCTGGCTGCTCTGAAGAGCGCCAGTGAAACCTCATACTACAAGGACGAAGATTCCCTGTGGGTCAAACTTGTGGCCGCGGAGATTGAAGCGCCAGCTGGTCCCGCAGCGCCTTTTAATCCCTTTGCTGCCGGTGGTCCCAGTGGGCCCTGTACAGGAATCTGTATCGACGTCAGCAGGTAAATTCGGGCTTGCTGAATGAATAAAAAACCCCGGCGTATACCGGGGTTTTTTGATTTGGCAGACTGTAAAATGAAATTTTTCTGGCGCATTCCATTTCTTTTGATATAAGTTAGCAAATAAAGTTAATCTGATCCCATTCATTGTATTTTTTTTGCATTTTTCATTCCTACTGGAGAATATTTATGTCGCGTTTAGTCCTGCTGGCCCTGGTATCGGCCCTGTTTTCCTGCTCTAGCGTCACCGATAAATCGGGCCTCTACAGCGAAACTGACAATGTACTGACAGATCGAGGTCGTGAGATGTATTTCGATTCCAATGCCAATCGTCGAGGAAGAATTGTTTGTACATACAAAGATGGCAGCTTTTTAAAAGTGGAAGCTGGCTATACCTGCCCGGCTGTGTATCCTGATCAGGACTAGTCACTGGTTACTACAATTAATATGATTCTGGTGATAAATCAGGATAGCTGGCTTGTCCCGTTAAAGGAACACAGTTGATGAAGTTCGACACCAATCATGCAGCACAGCTGATCGCGGTAGCCATCGTTGTAACGGCTATCACGCAGTTGGTGTATGTCATTCTCGGTGGCGGTGGAAATTCGCATAAAGCCTATCCTATCTGGCTAATTGAGACGCTTTCAGCCTTGGTCGTAGCGCTGTTTTCTTTCGTCATAATCAAGTGCAATGCCTTGGTGGGGGGGCTCTTCGGCCGTAGCCGGAATATTTAATGTGATTCAGACTGGAATGGGACTGACTATCTTCTACCAGCTGGGTTATGGTGGTGAAACGCCGCCTAATGAGGTCTTCTTCCCCGTGCTGCGAATTTCATTCTTTCTCTTTTACTGCCAAAGCAGCAACCGGTGTGGCAGCTATCACGCTGGGCATGGTGCTGTGGCAGACTCTCGATGGAGGGGGGTAGCGCAATGGTTTGTGCGCTACTGTTGAATGTCGCCGCAATGATATTGGGACTGGGCGTGGTGCCTTTCGTGGGTGCAGTTGGCGCAGTCGCTGCAGTGCTTTACGCAGTTGTGCTGATTCTTGGGATCAAGCCAGTTTTTTATTTCCGATGAAAAAGCGGTGAGAAAAGGCAACCTTGTTATTGAACCCTTTATTGAAACGCTTAAGCTATGCAATTGCATAGAAAATAATGCTAATGTTGCATTTAAAAAAACGGAAATAAAAAAACTTGAGTAAAGGGGAGTCTGGTTCAATGCGTATGTACAGTCGTTTCTTTCTTCTTTCATTGCTTGTTACAACCTGCTTTAGTGTCAGTGTCAGAGCACAAGCACAGGCGAAGGGCCCGGAGGCGATAAAAGACGGGATGTGGTCTGATACAGCCACCTGGTCCGGCGGCACTCTGCCGGGGCAGGGTGACGTAGTCACAATTGGTGCAGGCATGGACGTTATCCTCAACGTCAGCCCACCGGCACTGAACGGCATCAATCTTAACGGCAGCCTCACATTTGCTGATGGCGAGGAACTGGAACTCACAACCGAGTGGATCCTCAATCGAGGCAGGCTGGAGATTGGCACTGAAAGCAATCCTTTCACGGGCAAGGCGATCATTACGCTGACTGATAATATCCCTGATGAGAACATCAATGGTATGGGCGACCGCGGCATTCTCATGGCACCTGGGGTACTAAGTCTGCACGGTGATCGGGAGAACTCCTGGACCAAACTGGCGCAAACTGCTGAGGCCGGTAGCACTCGCATCGAGGTGCTTGATGCCAGTGGCTGGCGTATCGGTGATGAAATTGTGCTGGCTTCAACGGATTTTAATCCCCGTCAGGCCGAAAGGCGCCATATCACCCGCATAAGACGCAACCGCATCACGCTGGACGAGCCGCTGGAGTACATGCATTACGGTGAAATCACCTACGGCGTGGATGAACGCGGTGAAGTGGGTATGCTGACCCGCAACATCAAGGTGCAGGGCTCCGAGTCAGCGGAAGAGTCCTACTTTGGTGGTCATATCATGGCGATGGCCGGCAGCCATATGACAGTCTCGGGCATTGAGTTATTCCGCATGGGTCAGCACTTGACGCTGGCCCGTTACCCCATCCACTGGCATATCAATGGCGATGTGGCTGGGCAATACATTAAAAATTCTGCGATTCACGATACCTACAACCGCTGCGTGACCATACATGGCACCGATAACCTGCGCGTCGAAAACAATGTTACCTACAACACTACCGGGCACTGCTTCTTTATGGAAGACGGTGTCGAGACAGGAAATCAGGTGGTTAAAAACCTGGGCATCCAGACCATGTGCCATCCGACCCTGCCGTGTGATCCGACCCACCTTGGCCCGGGACGGCCTGCCTCCAATGGCCAGAACTCCGAGCATGTTCTGCTTCCCTCGGACAATACGGCGTCGACGTTCTGGATCACTAATCCGGACAATAGCTATATCGACAATGTGGCGGCGGGTTCCGATGCAGTAGGGTACTGGTTCGCTTTGCCCGTGCACCCCATCGGGGCGTTCGAAGGCACCGAGAGAAGTGCCAATACCTGGCCGCGTCGCACCAAAGTCCGCGAGTTCAGCGGCAACACTGCCCATTCAAATTTTGACGGCTTCATGTTTGACCGTGGCCCCAGGCCCGATAACACATTCAGTGTGGCGGGCAGCAACTACCATGTAAGCTATGCGGATCCGGCTGATACGGACAGTGAGATGCTGGTGTCTGAGTTCAAGAATTTTACTAGCTACAAGAATCGCAATGGCGCCGTCTGGGGCCGAGGCGAACTGCACCTGTTCGAAAATCTCAGGGTTGCCGATAATGCTATCGGCTTCACCCATGCGGCATCCGCCGTTGGTCAGGCCCCCTATACCTCAAAGGTTGTAGATTCTATTTTTGTCGGGGAGTCCGACAATATCGGTAATCCAGAAACACCACAGGAAATTGCCTACGGCCGCAGCATGCCCAACGCCATTCCGGATTTCCCGATTCGTGGCTACGAGTTTTACGACATGCGTCATGATGTGGTGAACACGACCTTTGTAAATTTCCAGCCCAACGAGCTTCGCGATGCCGGTGCACTCTCCTATCTAATGTATACCAGCTTCGGGATGAGCACAGAGAACGCAATTGAGGGCGCAAATTTCACCAACGCCAAGCCGGTCAGTTTCCCGCCTGTGGTACGCAGATGGGCTTCTGATTTTGGCCGCGGCAATGCCTGGCGCGGTGCGGCGATCCATGACCGGGACGGTTCGGTCAGTGGTGTCTCTGATTCCTACATTGTTCTGGACAACGGCATCGCCTCTGATGAGGATGCCTGTGAGATCAGGCCAGAGTGGGGGGCTGCGGTGTGCGAAGGTGATTTTGGTTACTTCGGCCTTGGTACGAGCATGGGTTTCGGCAGTGGCCCTATTGTAGAACCGATAATGCTAAGCCGTAACGCCAGGCGCTGGGAGTACACCGGGCAAACCACAATTCGCAGTGGCGCCGAGGTCAGGGTAGAAACAGCCAGAGATTCCCTGTCCCTTTCCCTGAGCCAAATGGATAAAGGTTCTTCCTTAATTTTTGAACTGCCCGGTTTCAACAGCGCCGCTGCAGGCGCGCAGCAAATGAGTCTTGCTGCCTTGAAGGGCGCTAATAACACGTCATACTACAAGGATGACGATTCTTTATGGGTTAAGCTTGTGGTCGACAATACTGAGGGCTCTGATAATGCAAGTAGTAGTATCGAGGTCACTCGATAGATTCTGCACTGGTTCAATAACTGAATGAACGAAAAAACCCGGTGGAAACCGGGTTTTTTCGTCAGGGGCTTGCTATTTTTTTGGGAGGGGCAGAAAAACAAATGCGGCAGGGTAAAAATTGAACGATAACATGATGATCAATGAATAAATTTGGTCGGAACCCGATTATTTAACAGGCAGTGCTGCATGTATTTTTAGTAAATCGAGAATCGTGTCAGACTGACGTCTACCAAAACCACATTCTGTAGCAATTGCATAATCTCCAACTACTTTATTTGCGGTGTCCATGCGCTCAAGCGTGCCTTCCACGCCATCTGTATAATGAATAAGTCCAAGCACCAGTTCTGCATTGTTTATGTCCAGATTTGTTAGTGGACGGAAATATGACTCATCTTTACGTTCGCGTAATACTGGCATATGGAAATAATTTATTGGTCTTGTTGATTTGGCTTGTAGTACGTTGGCAAATTTTACGCAATTGCCCAGGTCTTCGGGATCAATAATATGTTTATGCCCGGGATCGCCATAACAAAGATGAATGCCTGTTTCGACAGCCTCGGGAATTTGATCCACAAGTTTTGCAACACGTTCACATGTGCCATCGAAAATATTGGCATAGGGCAAAGAAAAGTTCCCTTCAAATGCTACCAACTCATGAGCAATATCCCATTGCATAGCTAGTTCATCAGCAGGGATATTTGCTAAAATGGTATGCATCTCAGCTTCCATAGCCTTTGTATACGCTGGTTCAACCAGGCTTCTATGCTCTGGTATGAGAAAAGTCATTAGTACTGCAACTGGTGTGGGTAAGGAGACTTGAAAGCGCGTCTTTGGTGGAATGACGCCGTCTCTTTTTAATGATGAAAAGAGCTGAAAGGAAGCAATCGCTTCAGAGGCATAACCCAGCGGGGTAAAGGCCAATTCAGATATATCAACTGGACTTTTCAGTCGATAAAGGCGTGTCTTATTAGCGGTATCGGTTAGCTTTTCTCGCTCAGCATCAAATTTAAAAGCAGGATGATTCCCAAACACCTCGCCTTGCCACTGCACCCAGTAATGACGTTTACCTGTTTCTCCATCAGGATAGCGTCGCGCTTTGCTACCTATGATTTTGCCAAGGTTTCGAAAAACAGAGTCGGCATCTTCAAGGCCAATACTTCCTACGAAATGAATATTTGTGATAGTCATTATTTTATTATTAGATATGGATATTTAGTTGCTTATCTAAAGTGTTAAAAGGCGCAAAGCCCGTGCTAATGCATTCTCAAATAAATCAAGTAACGCAGTCCGTGCTCACTCGGGCTGAAATAGAAAGATTAAACAAGGAACAAGGCCTAGTCAAAGAGCATGTTTAACTTCTCTGTATTAATTTGGTTTGGCGGAGAAATGTGCAGAAAAGCGCCCGGATTCTGATTGTATATAAAAGAACATGAATGCATAAAAGGGCGGCAGATTATGTTTTATCAAAGCAGTATGAAACGTACTAAAACACCTGGTCTTTCACTTTTTTTAAAGTCACCTTGATGAGGCGTCAGTTTTTCGTGCACAAAATTCAGGAGTAAGACGCGGGTCAAGCAATGTTGTGCTGACTTCTTTGTTGCAAAGCACTGCCAGCATCTGGGTTGGGGTTATCTCTCCTGAAAGAATGGCTGCATCGTCCCGGGCATGAACGCGGTCTATAAAATCCCTGTCCCATTCTCCTTTTGCATCAAAATTATGCCCAAAGGGTCTGTCTATAAACACGGTGACAATATTGGCAAACGGAATAAATAACTCGAAGTTAAAATACTCATTCAATAAAGGCAGAATATCCTGAGCGCGAATACCCTCAAAACTGGAGACTGAACAATCATGATTTATATATTTCTGCTCCTGCCGTTGCATAAGCCGATTGTAACGATAGTTCTCAGGTAATTCGTCCCAGAATTCCCTAACTATTTTCAGTGCTTCAGGCCAACGTTGATGGCCGTTTCTGCCAATCATGTCTGAAGTTAGAAAATAACCATCTTGATGCAGGGCTGATTTGATGGCGGCAAACAGGTTTTCCAGTTCGACTACATGGTGCAGGCACTGGTTGGCCAGCACCAAATCATAGGTTTTGTCAGGCTGCCAATGATTAAAATCCCCATAGCGGGGAAAGATATATCTCTCAACATCAAGATTTCTTGCGTGCTCTCGGCCTCTCTCCAGCATGGTTTCGTTTATATCGAGACATTCAATAGAGAATTGAGAAATACCCTCGTCAACCAACCTTTTTGCTAGACGCGCTTCCATGTCACAGTTTCCACTGCCAATGCTCACCATTAGCATTGCTTTTCCCGGATTAGTCTCATGGTATTTTTTTGCATATAGATAAAAGAATTGTTCCGGGTCAGTGATGCCAAACTGATGAAATTTTACCGGAGCAAGATGTTTGTTTGACCAGTAATGAAATATTTCCGGTAGATCATGCACATTGGTGCATTCGTCAAATGATGACAATTCATTGGCGATTCTTTCCTGATACTCCACCTCTTCCGCTAAAGGTTCTGGGTCGCGATTCCTGAAAATATTTCTGATTCTCTCTAGCATGAAAATGATGTCCAAATAGTTATGGATTAATGAATACCGTTGCCTTGAAAATCAATTTCCAAACTGGCCTTCGATTGCCAGTGAATGTATTGAGCAGGCCAACGCGAAAATCCTTTCATTCAAAACTGAAAATGTCTTCCTCTTGCGGCCGCTCCATGCCTTCTTCCCAGTATTTTTCCCAGATGTGCGCCCAGGGTCTCCCATACATGTCCGGTATTTCGTACTCGATCATGTCACCTGGTGAGACCGGGCTTGGAGAACCCTCGAGGGGGAAGATTGTCTGCACGCACTCGACGAAAGTCTGCGGGTTGCCCTGCTCGAATCCGCTCAGCCTGACAACATTGCGGATAATACGCACCGGTTCCACAAGCACTTCAGGGTCATAAAGAATCGACTCATGATTAAGGCCAAGGAAGGTGCCATCATCGTCCCGGTTCGGCGTGTAGATCTCGATGGTCTGCATGCGATTCGAGTGCTCAAACGCCGCGTGGCTGGTCCACCCCTGGATGTTTGAAGTCCAGGTGATCAGCACATCCCCGTCCCAGAAACCAATGGTCTCGCCATACCAGCGCGGCACGTCGGCGCCCAGTCGGGGCACCTCACCATCCAAATTGAATTCCCGACCGATGTGAACATTGGTAATGAAGTTGCGCGCCACGCCAGCCAGAATCTGCACCATGTTCGGGGTCACCATGATGGATTGTTCCCACAGCGCGGACTCGTGCCAGCGGCGCAGGAAGCCTTCCGGCCAGCAGTATTGCGATGGCCATTGCGGCGCATTGGTGTGACCATGGTGATAGGCCTCCTGCACCATGCGCAGTTGCGAGTCCGGCGTCAGCAGGGAAAGGATAGTGGGAATTTGAACATGCCGCATGCGCAGCCAGTACTGGTTATCCGACAGCGCGGGATGCTGGTAACGCCCGGTCCATTCGCCTGGTACGGTAGCGTAAGTGTGTTGAGTTGGGCCGCCACGCTCGCGTGTTTCCGCAAGCAATGCTCCGTAATGTGCCTGCGCGGTGCTGAATGGGTAGGGGCTAACGATTGATTCGCGCGGATAGTCGCGGTCGCAATAACCCCAAGGTGCTGAAACCGGTGGATTCTCGCCTATCAACTCCTCTTCGCCCCAGAAGTCCTCAAGCGCGGCGGAGCTGTTACAGCGAAAGTAGCGCGGATCACTCCACCGCTCACGATCCTGGTAGAAGTCAGTGGTAGTGAACAGATCCACGTCGAGCGGCTCGATCCCGGGCGGCGTCTCACCATCGCGTGCGGAACCGACGAAGCCGGTTTGCGGATCGCGCCGGGGATCAAACGGAATCTGCGTTCGGTAGGCTGGATTACCCAGTCCCCGACGCAGCGTCGCGCCGCTCATATGATACTCGTTTAGGTCGGCTTCCAGCGGCCACGCGCGGCCGACGCTCTCGAAGTCAATCTGTGCGACACTCTGCGCCTGAGTGGAGGTCATCGAGAATATTATCAAGGCGGACACGGCGAGCCGCAGGGCATCGTTTCTCATGCTTGTCTTTCCTTATCGTGTCAGTTCTAAATAGTTTATAGAGTTAATAGGGGGTCAGAGTAACCTGATTTTAGTGTCCCCGACTACCCAAATTCAATTTGTATAACTGGTTTAATATTTAGAGTTAGCGGAATAACCATGGTTTGTTTCAGGTATTTTGCTAGAATTTTACTTTTGCCAGATCCACAACAATCGAAGAGGAAACTATGGCTCTTGATGTCATTGGCGCGGGTTTCGGCCGCACCGGTACCATGACCTTACGTGATGCCCTGAACCGCCTGGGTTTTGGCCCTTGCTATCACATGTCGGAAGTGATCAATAATCCTCATTTTGCCAGTTACTGGGCAACACTTGCCCGTGGCGGGCGTATGGACTGGGAGGAGGTCTTTGCCGGTTACCACTCAACAGTGGACTGGCCCGGCTGTACCTACTGGCGTGAACTTATGCAGCAGTGGCCTCAAGCTAAGGTGATCCTGAGCGTGCGCGATCCTCACCGCTGGCACCAGAGTGTGCTGAACACTATTTTTTCTGACGCCCATGTGGCACGTTTCGAGGGTCCCGATGCCCATCCGGATTTTCAGGCCATGGTGCGCAGGCTGAACCAGCAGACTTTCGACAACCGCAGTCAGGATGAAGAGTATGCAATCTCTATCTACCAGGCGCATAACGACGCGGTAATTAGCGAAGTACCTCCCGAAAAATTATTGGTATTCAATCCAGCCGAGGGCTGGGAACCCCTTTGCCAATTTCTGGGTGTGGCCGCACCGGACGAGGAGTTCCCAAGGGTCAATTCAACTAAGGAATGGCAGGAGCGTCCGCGCAAGCAGATTAAGGGTTAATCGGCATCAGATAGCAATCAGCGGAAACCAATCATCAGCGAGTAGTGGCGATGGGGTCTGCTATGGATTATGCTTTCCAGATTATTGGTTATAAAGGTCGCAACACATGATTCGTAAAATCTTGAATGTCTCATTCGCATTTCATCTTCTTTACTTGTCAGGCGTTGTATTAGCACAATCCTGTCCGGGCACTGCGGACCTGATTCTCACCAATGGCACCATTCTTACCATGGATGAAAACGATACAACGGTCTCTGCCGTTCGCATCCAGGGCAATACCATCGTTGCGGTTGGTAACGACCTTGATACCAGTGGAGACTGTATCGATGTTATTAATCTGGAAGGGCGCACGGTCATTCCGGGCCTTATCGACTCCCACACTCATTTCATTCGCACCGCCCAGGCGCCAGGTCCATTCATCCAGGGGCAGGAATCCGCATCAAGCATTACCGAGTACCAGGATGCACTGGCGCAAGCCGCCGCAAAAGCAGATCCCGGTGAATGGATTGTCGCTGTGGGTGGGTTGACGGCTTTACAGTTTGAAGAACAGCGGCTGCCAAGTTCCGAAGAATTATCCGCCGCTGTGCCAAATAACCCGGTCTGGATTCAACGTGGTTATCTTGCCGATGGTATCGTCAATGAGCTTGGCAAACGAACCTTGGTCGAGCGGGGTATTCCCGTCAATGAGGATGGTATTTCTGCAGCGGGAGATGGTGGACTCAGGTTTATCCTGCGTACCCGCACAGATGAACGCATGTTGAGCCGTTTCCGGGACTATATGGCCTATGCTGTTTCCACCGGGCTGACGACCGTTGTCGACCAGGGCTGCTGTGATTTTCTGGGGGCAGAACTGGATATCGACGAGCGTCCGAATTTTCGCATTATGGATATTCTCTGGCGCAATGGTGAGCTGCCTTTGCGTATGCGTCTGCAATATGACCATCGGGATATTCTGGACCAGGATGACCTGCGATCTGTCAGTGGCCGTGTGATCAATTCCACCCTGGGTATGGGCGACGGTTTTTACAAAGTGGTGGGGGTAGGCGAGCGGGTTATTGCCGATGAAGCCACTGATGAGGAAGTGTTTGAAGCCTATATGAACGTGGCCAAGGCAGGCTGGCCCCTTTCTCAGCACACGATCTGGGAAGATGAAATTGAACGCTATCTATCGATCATGGAAAGAGTGGCGTCGGAGTTACCTATCGCTGAGCTGCGCTGGACCCTGGAGCATATTTTTGAAATTACCCCGCAGCAGATTGACAGGCTGAAAGCTATCGGTGTCTCTGTGCGTGTTCAGGATCATGACATTCTGCGCAATGGGTCCAGCGGCTGGCGTCCCGGACCACCCCTGAGAACGCTCCTGGATAGCGGTATACGCATGGGAGCAGGAACAGACTCCGGGGTAGTAGGGCCACTGAATCCGTGGTTGTCACTGTATTTCATGGTGACCGGCAATCATATGGGTGGTGAACCAATCATTCCCGGAGAACAGATCAGTCGCCTGGAAGCGCTGAGGCTTTACACCGCTGATAACGCCTGGTTTCTTGGTGAAGAGGATTCCCTGGGCTCAATAGAGGTGGGCAAGCTGGCTGACATGGTGGTAATCGACAAGCCATACCTGGATGTGGATGCGGAACAGATTCGTCACATCAGGCCCGTTCTGACCCTGGTGAACGGAAAAGCGGTGTTTGCCACAGACCCCTTTTAAAAAAAAGGGTCAGATTCCTATTCTTTGATGGGGGCTATTGCCGTCTGGCTGGTATTGTCCTAAAAAAAAGAAAAAAAGGGGACGGATTTATTTTCTAAAAAATTCTGTCCCCTTTTTATACTTCTTACTATGCTTTTTATGGGGCAGGATAAAAAAATGATTTTACAAAAGCATAAATTTCTGTGAGCTTATGCATCATTCCCGCATATTCCAATATAGGGTCACATCATGATTTTTTTCTATGCACCCAACGCCTGTTCATTTGCCTCCCATCTTGCCCTGGAGCATGTCGGGGCAAGTTATGAAGCCCATCGTCTGGATTTTTCCAAAAATGAGCAGCGTGATGATAAATATCTGGCAATGAACCCCAAAGGCCGTGTACCGGCGCTGATGACTGACCAGGGGCTGCTTACTGAAAACATCGCCATCCTTGCCTACATTGCTCAAAGTTATCCCGAAGCCAAGCTGGTCCCGGTTAATGATCCATTCCAGTTTGCCCGGGTACAGGCGTTTAACAGTTATTTGTCCTCGACTGTGCATGTTGCGCATGCTCATAACTACAGGGGCTACCGTTGGGTCGAAGCGGACGATACTCACTCCATAGAAGCGATGAAGGCAAAAGTACCGAGCACCATGAGCGAGTGTTTTGAACTGATAGAAAGTACCATGATAGAAGGCCCCTGGGTGATGGGGGATAACTATACGATTTGTGACATGTATTTATTTACTATTTGCCAGTGGCTTGAAGGGGACAAGGTTGATATTAATCAGTTTCCCAAAGTCGCGAATCTTTTTCAGTCAATGAATGAAGATGAGGTAGTAAAACGTGTTAAGGCGAAAGAGCTTTTATAAATGAGAGGATGAAGATTCGAAAAGACATCGGTGCTTGTTTCTGAATTTGATTCACCCATCCTCCATTACTCACAAGGTATTTGGAAATCTCACTTGAATCTGGATATTGATCAACGCAAACAATGGCCGGATGAACTTCAGGTATTGTTGAAAAAATTCCCCCGCAATAGCTGGAAGAGCCAAACTGCTTCAATGTCCCAGTTCTGGCTTGATAAGCACAATGAGTTTCGCCATCAAAGCCGGCAGTTGATTGTTGTTTCGAAGAATTATCGGGAGAAAAAATTCCAGGAGCAGGAACTTGTCAAACGTCTGGGCTCACCTCTGCAGAGGTTTCTGTCCCATTTACAGGGACACCATTCAATCGAGGATGATCATTATTTTCCCAGATTCAGGGCTACTGAAAAACGTCTGGCTTCGGGATTTGATGTGCTGGAAGACGACCATTATCTGTTGCACGAAGGTATGAGTGAGATCGCTGAAAAATTTAATGCCTTGGCGGGCTCTATTCGCTCTTCCAAAAAAAGCAGTGTTCATCAGCGCGCCGCCGATGGTTGTATATCCAGCGCTGATGTGTTTTTTAAACGCCTGCTTCAACATTTGGCAGATGAAGAAGATTTGATAATTCCGCTAATGCTGGAGCAGGGACAGTAATACAAGGGAAAAGATAGAAAAGAGAGAAAAGAGAGAAGAGAAAAGAGAAAACAAAAAACCGGGCTATTTAATGCCATAGCTCAAGAGGATACCAATGATGACAAGCAGACAACCTGAATCCCCTGATGCGGGGATGGCAACAGCCAGTGATGATCCCACGCTGGAATTTGTATTTGAAGTAATGGCCAGCCTTGAATCTCCACAGATTTTTGGCAATACCGGTATAGGTGAGCGCCGTATTATTGGCATTACCGGGGGCACTGTAACAGGACCAAAACTCAATGGTGTGGTGCTTCGCGGCGGAGCTGACTGGCAGCTTGTCAGGTCAGACGGAATGAGTGATATCCATGCGCGCTATACCCTGCAGGCGGACGATGGCGCACTGATCTATATCGATGCACCAGGTATACGGGAGGCATCACCGGCCGTTATCGCAAGGATCAATGCCGGCGAGATTGTTGACCCTTCCGAGTATTATTTTCGTACCGTGCCCCGGATTGAAACTGCTTCAGAAAAATATGCCTGGATGAACCGGCGACTGTTTGTTTGCAAAGGGGTGCGTTTACCCATGGGTGTCGAAATTCGCTACTACATGATTACCTGAAGAAATTATGCAATAGACCATATTTTTTCTAATCAGAAAATTACCTCGTTCTGATTATTTTTTTATAATTTTATTCAACACGATCAAAAACCCAGCGCCCGGAAACCTGCACTTCCTGAACAGAAGCGGCGAGACCGTCACCCTCGTTATTGAAAACATAGGGCTGACTCCAGGTGCAGCTGGCACAGATAAAAGAGTTTTCTGATTGTGGAATAAGCTCTTCTTTGGCTTCGCCATTTCTGCTGAGATACAAGGCACCATCTTCCAGTGTGACCACCACTGTGGTCAGGTACTCGAGCCAGATGCCTTCATAGGTGCCGACATAACGAGCGAGAATATCCGTGTCCAGTTCAACTGCGGATGCTCTGGCGTCGGAGAGCTTGTCACCTACCCAATGCTTAACGCCACCTTCTGTGGCCTCGTTGCAGACAATTTCCAGAATGACATCGTCGGCCGCGTATACCATCTGCGCCACGGTATGCAGTGGTTCTTCAAATGCGCCGGGATCATCAAAGATGATCTCCACTTCCATGTGACCGAAATCCAAACGCCGATAGCGTTCGGTGACACGTAGCTGTTCAGTATGTTCAAGACCCCAGGCATGCATCCAGGTTTTGTTGTTATAGCCATTACTTTCCACCACGAGCGTATCGCCTTCCCAATGACCTACCGAATAACCCATCCAGATAGGCAGTGGATCTTCTTCAAGTTGCCGGCCGTCGGTAAAAATCTGGCGTGAGGTCAGGTCGCCGTAGATCATGGCTATCACTGATGGGCTCTGGACAATTTGCCTGAGACTGCCGCCACCGGAAGGGCCTCCGGTTATAAAGGCTGGACCACCCGGCATGCACTGCATTTGTGGGCCATCACGGTAGTAGTTGCGTTCGTGACTGGCCATAGTTTCCCTTGCCCAGGGCTGCGCTTTTGAGTCATCTTCCAGATCACCGCTTACCGCAGCTACGCGCCACAGGCCGGTCAGTTCAGGATGCCCGTCAGCAGTGCGGGGCAGTGGGGCAAACAGATCAGGTGCACCCTCGACGGTGCGGGGGATGCCTGGTGTAGGAAGCCCAAGCCATTGGGCAGACAGCGGGGCGGATAAGGCCAGGAGTAGCAGCGCTGAAAAGAGTCGTCTCATATTTTTTCCCTATAATGTTTGCGGTGGAAACAGGCTGTGTTTGCGAAGTTTATGATAATTGTAATTACTACAACGGTGTTCGACTGCGATCCCTGCCTTCTCTACCGCTGCGGGCTACACTTTCCCACAGCAGTTCATCACTCTCTGTAATTCTGACAGAGGCCGCATTGGCGGTGTTGGTGCCGTTTCTTGCCCCATAACCCTGAACACTTAATACATCACCCACTTCTACCCTGTCGCGTCCCCAACCCAGGCGAAGCAAATCGTTAATACCGACTAGCTCTACTGCCCATTCCTGAACATTATTGTTTTCATCTTCAACTTCTATAAATAGCCAGGCATGAGGATTGGTCCACTCCATTTTTGTCACTGGGCCGGTCAGAGAAACAGGTTTATTAATGTCGAACTCGGAAGCAAATGCATGATGGGGCGCAGCCGGAGAAGCCGCAAAAAAACAGGCCATGGATATGCAGGTCAGGAGTAATGATTTCATAATAGTTTTCCTCAATTTTCAGGAAGCTTAATCGCCTGATGGGTATTAGTCCAGCATCAGGTATCCAGAGGCAGCTTGTCCTGATCTAGCGATGAGGTATGAAAAACCGGGATTGCTCCCGGTTCTTTTCATAGTAATCTCTGTTGCGTTCTAATAGCGGTCATTTAGAAAAACCATATCCCCACCAGGGGCTGTTGTGTGACAGGCAATGCAGCCCGGCCCCTTTCCTACCAGTGCGTTGCCATTTGGGGCTTTGTCATAAGAACCATCTGGCAGGTACTTGGCCCAGAACCAGTCATGGTTTTGAGTATCAAAGCCCGGGCGACGAAACATGACAGTGGTGGCCATGAGGAATTTTTTTGGATCATTGGATACTGCCTCAATGCTTGCACCTTCACCACCGTAGTTATGCTTGATGATGACTTCGGCAGTAATACCATCCACCGTAACATCGCTTTCCAGTGTCACCAGTTTGTTGCCATGGGGCTGTGTGCCCTCATAAGGCCTGGCCATAATACTGTCGTCCCCCGCAAGCCTGGCCGACACTAACGCGTCCCAAAGCGCATCACCGAAAGCAATATCACCTTGAGTACCAAATGGAGCAGGCTGGGAAAGTGCAGTATTGGAGAAAAGAAAAAGCAGTGGAAAAACTAATGCAATATGTAATGGAAGTGCAATAAATGTTTTTATAATTTTCATTTTTATCCCTTAATTTACGTTTGGTTACTAAGGTAAGAAAGGGAGGTTTGATATTTATTGCAGAAATAGTTTTTTAATATTTTTTATGAAAGTAATCTTTTAACTACCGGTATACTGCACGTCTAAAAAAATTTAATTCATGCTAAAGCAACAAAGCTGTCTATTATTTATACCGATGGTTTAATTGCCAGTGCCGGATTGTCAAAACTGATTCCATCCCAACCAAAGCGCATGAAATTCCGGATATTAGCATGATCGGAACCTTCCGGATTTTGCAGTACGTCTTCTCTGTAGTAATCACCAAAACAGTTCAGGGTCTTTTCCGCATCCAGCCCTTGTAGCTGCGCAAAGGCAAATATTTTACAAGAGCCTTCGTTACTGCCAGCTTCGTTAATTACCCTGCTTTCGCCTTCCCCGTTAGTGAAGCGAGTCGGAGTGTAATCATAATGAGCATGTATCACGTCAATTACCTGGCTGAAATTGACGGTTTCAGGTGTATTGGCAAGCTGACTTAACAACTGGGTAATTGTGACTTCTGGATTCGAGGAATCAGGCATTGGTTTTCTCTTCGTGGATAGGGATCGATGTTTGTTTTGGATTATTCTCTTTCTCTTCCATGATGCGGGCAATGGCGTCGGCAAAGGTTTTTTTCGGCACCCGCTGTAACTGATTCAGGGTGGCATGACAAACCAGTTCAGCATCCATTTGTTGTTCCAGGTCCGTTAACATTCTGGCCAGAAGATGCGCGGTCATTTCAGCATCCGCCAGGGCGCGGTGATAGGCACCGGTAACGGGTAATGATAAATACCTCACCAGAGTTCCCAGTTTATGGTTGGGCATGTCGGGGTACATTCGTCTTGCTAAAAGTAAGGAGCAGGCGAATTCTGTACGCCGTCTCAAGCCTGCTCTGGCATATTCTGCATCGAGAAATTTCGCATCAAAGGAGGCATTGTGGGCAATAAAGGGGATATCACCGACGAAAGCATGTAAAGCCTGCATCACGGTGGCCCCATCGGGCGCATTACGCACCATGCCGTTGGAGATGCCTGTTAATTCCTGAACAAAAGCTGGAATTGCTCTGCCGGGGTTTATAAGACTCTGGTAGCTGTCGACAATCTGACCATCGGAAAGAATAACCACGCCGACTTCTGTGGCCCGATCACCCATGTCGGGGGATAGTCCGGTAGTTTCAAAATCTATAACTGCAAAGGTTTTCAACGCGTTAATTCCACTGTAAAAATATTAAACTGGAGCAGATGATGTCTGAAATTTAAATTGGTTCCGGTACTTGGCGATTGCTGCTTAAAGCAATCAGGGTGAACTGTTCAATATTCTTAGAAAACATTGGTGTACCGCTTCCGGGCCAGGTGAATTGCTGCAGTTTTGATTACTTGACCTGAATACGTCCTGGGAATTCAGCCTTTCAATCAGCAGTTTTGTGTTTCATCGACTTCATCGTATTGAGCCAATAGTTCCCGTGCTCGTGCCGCTCGTGCTGATTCCTTTTGGTTCCACTGCGCCACTTTTTGATTATAGGCTGCTTTGGCCTGATTAAGTTGCTTAAGCCGCTGATCCAGTGTGTCTTTCTCGGGTGCCAATTCGTCTTCCCATGCCTCGCAGGCATTTAATTCGGCTACGCTCAATTGCCGGTTACATTCAGTATCATAGCGCTCCACTTCAGCATTGAAGCGTCGAAGAACCGTATTGTAGGCTTCAACATCTCTATCATAATTTGCTTTTTCTCTGTCCAGTGGCAGTTTTTCCCTGTCATATTCCTGTTTGATGACAAGGTTGGCATTAATTGCCGCTTCCGTTTCTCTGGTCAGATTCAGTGTAGTTGCCAGCTCGTCCAGCAGGCCTTGTGGCGACATGTTTTCATACTGGGCATTAGCTGCGAAGGGCGATAAGCTAAATGGCACTACCAAGGAAAATAATAAATTTCTGAAAAGTTTCATTGCTTCCTCAATAAGCAATGCCAGAATCAGAGCGGTCTGGCTTACTTGCTTTTGCTTCGATATTTTCTTTCCAATTTTTTACCCAGAGACGATCTTACCAGTCGGGGATTTTATAATCCATGACAGTACCGGCACTTACAGGCCAAAACCAAGTGTCGATATATAACAGTGCTTGTGGGCGCTCCTGTTAATAATGGAAGTTAGCATTATTGCTTTTATCCCTCTCTAACTTCCTGATAGACAATCCTCTGCACACTGATTATGCTTTTGTTGCAACAAATATACCATTTGGTCATGTTTGGCAGGATTGATTATTTGACGGTGAGGGGGAATTGATGAAAACAATATTACTGCGCAGGTTTGTTACCACTGTTTCATTGCTTGCGATTACAGGTTTAACCCTGCCATCACTGGCACAGGATGTCGCGATCACCAATGCACGTATCATCATCGGTAACGGCGAGGTCATTGAATTCGGGACCCTTGTCGTGCGTAACGGCAGGATTACCGAGGTCACGTCAGGGCAGGCCGATACTCAAGGATTACAGGCCATCGATGGAACCGGAATGACTGCGATGCCTGGCTTTATTGATGCACACCGGCATATCAATACCGGCCCCGATGAGAAGGCCGAAATGCAGGCGCAACTGGAGGCCGGCTATACCACGATACTTTCTGGTGGTGGCCCTGCTGAGGGTAATCTCTTGCTGCGTGAACATATTGAGAGCGGGGCGATCAACGGGCCACGTATCATTCCTTCCGGACGCATCACGCTGGCTGACCATACGCCGGATTCAGCCCGAGCCGAGGTACGCAAGCTGGCTGAGATGGGGATTCAATGGACCGGTGAAATCAGTCTTACGCCACTACCCAGGCCGAGCCTGCATGAAATTGAAGTACTGGAAGCCATCGTTGATGAAGCACCTAAAGTTGGCGTCACCGTTCAGGTGCATGCGGTGAGCACACAGGCGATGGTGGCTGCGGTCAAGGCAGGCGTGCGTCGCCTGGTGCATATTCCCAACAAGAATTTTGTCGACCATGATGCAGCACAGTTGCTGGCGGACACCAATACCATGAGTCTGGCGACCATTGGATTTGGTGCGCCTGTCTTTGGTGTGTTTACCGAAGCCAATGAGCCGCGCTTTCGTGATGGCAAAGCCTGGCCGGAATTTATCTCCGGTGCCAACATTGATGAGCAGGGTCGCGCGGTAGGAACTGAAATCGGTTACACCATTGTGAATGCGCGCACCTTATGGGATGGCAACGCCATGCTCGGTTACTGCACTGACACGCGCTATGATCCTCATGCCGGGCTTCAGCATGAGCTCGAATCCTATAAGGTGATGTTTTCCATGCAGGACATTATCAAACTGATGGGGCCCAACACGGCGGCCTATATTAATATGGCCGATGATCTTGGCACGCTGGAATCGGGCAAGCTTGCCGATGTGGTGCTGGTCCAGGGCAATCCGCTGGAAGGTTTCTGGCATATGCTGGATGCGCGGGTGGTGCTTAAGGAAGGCAGGATTGTTGTCGACAAACGCTGATTAATTTTTGCTAGCGTAACTGGCTGTCCTTGCTGCCACGTCGATTGAAAGCCTGCAGACTGGCTGATTCTTCGTCATGACTGGACTGGCACCTGACACAAAGCCGAACTCCCGGTAGCGCCTTACGTCGAGCTTCCGGGATCGGGTCGTCACATTCCTCGCAACACTCCAGGCTCGGTCCGATGGGCAAATTACTGCGCGCTTTTTTCACCGCGTCATCGACACTGGCATCTATCTGATCCTGCACTGCGCCGTCCCGCGACCATCCACCTGCCATTGTTATGCCCTATTTATTCTGCGCAGTCAGTTTCAATAAACGTCCGCCGGAAAAAGCACGCTCATCTTCCAGCACATAGATGGCACCATCGGGTCCCTGTTCCACTTCCCGAATACGTTGTCCCATGGCAAAGCGCTCGGCTTCTCTGGCCTGTTCCCCGTTAAACTCAATGCGTACCAGTGATTCTGATGACAGACCGCCGATAAAGGCATTACCTTGCCAGGCCGGAAATTCGCTACCCGAATAGAACATCAGACTGGATGGTGATATCACCGGATTCCAGAACGCTACAGGCGCATTAAATTCCGGGCGGGTAGGGTGATCGGGAATGTCATCACCATTATAATGATCCCCGTTGGAGACTACCGGATAACCGTAGTTGCCACCGCGCACCACGCGGTTCAATTCATCGCCGCCTTGTGGGCCCATTTCACTATTCCACAGCTGACCATCAGCATCGAATGCCAGACCAAGCGGATTGCGATGACCCAGTGACCATATCTGCGCCGTGACGCCGCCCTGATCCATAAAAGGATTGTCAGCCGGCACACTGCCATTATCCTGCAAACGCAGGATCTTGCCCAGATTCATGGTCATGTCCTGGGCCGGATCGAATTTCTGCCGCTCTCCCGAGCTGATCCACAGGTATCCATCATGAAAGGCAATACGATGGCCGAAATGGCCATTACCGCTGACCTTGGGAAATTGCCGCCAGATTACTTCAAGATTCTGTAATTCACCGTTATTACCATTCAAGGAAAGTGTGGCTCTTGCCACAGCTGCACCACTGCCGCCTTCACCGCTCTCGGCATAGCTTATGTAGACCAGATTGTTCATGGCAAAGTTCGGATGCAAAACGATATCACCAAATCCGCCCTGACCAGCGGAACGGACTTCAGGGACACCAGAGATATCACCAATAGCCCCGCTGTCTGGATCAAGCAGTTTCAGAGCACCGTATTTTTCGGTGACCAAAAGTCTGCCGTCGGGCAGAAAGCTCATGGCCCAGGGCTCATTGAAGCTTGCCACTTCCGTTACTGTGAAAGCCGTGTTGGGCGCAAGCAGGGATGTTTCTGCGCTACAGGCAACAAGAATAAAGCAGCTGAATGACAGGAGTAGTCGGCATTTTGGCATGAGTGTCTCCTTATTGCTGGTCGTCAGTTTTACCAGTAATGTGTGCGACAGGGGAAAGGCTAACAATTACAGGTGCAATTCTCTACAGATAAAAAGAAGAAGAGGGGAGTTATGAAATCACCTTATGCCGAATTCAGCTTACAGGCAATTAAATTCAAAGTGTGTACCCCATAACAATATTGAGTAATATGTGGGTATATCGAAGATTAGATATAGATAAAAAATTGATATAGAAAAAAATAATATAGATACAAGAATCAATCGGAGTATTTAACTATGGCCCTTCATCCACAATTTTTGCAGGAAGTCAGCTTGCTGCTGATGTTTGATCCAGGCAACCCTCAGGAAGGTCTGAAAGTACATCATGAGGCTGATCCGGGAAAAATCGAGGCAGCAAAGCGCCTGCATGAACTGGGCATTATTACCCTGAGTGATGGGGGTTATCTGACGCCAAGAGGTCAGGAGGCAGTAGAGCATGCCGAGGCGCTGGTAAATATGTTACAGGCCATGCCGCATTAGCTTTGACCGGGACATTTCATTGTTGCTGTAAAACAGTCCAGTTCACTTCACATTCTCCCTGCCCACTGGCGACATAGGCAGAGTCGCCGGTAATGGTGAGCGACAAATCCATAGTGCGTTCCACCAGCGCGGCCAGTGTCTGGATTTCTTCCCAGGCAAACTGAAATACAGAAATGTTCAACCCGGAAAATTGTGCTTCATTTTGTTTCCACCACACATCGGCTTTGCTATTAAAACAATAAACTTTTAACTGCTTCGCAATGTGGCTGGCTTTTTTTATACGTTCAAAAGCTGGCTCGCCCACATCAATCCAAAGATCAAGATTGTCATCCAGACTTCGAATCCAAAGGTCAGGTTCTTCCGGCGAACTGATTCCTTTGGTAAACACCAGTTGCTCATGTGCATTAATGCAGAAAGCCAGCAGCCTTACCATCATGCGCTCCTGTGTTTCGGAAGGGTGCTGGGCTATGGTCAGGTTTAGCGTATCGTAGTAATTGCGATTGACATCAGATAGGGCAATTTTGGCTTTATAGATGGTGGGTTTGAGTGCCATGATCAGGGTTTGGAGGCCAGGGCTTTATCCCAGATCGCTTTGGTGGAATCTTCACCAGGCCGGTGCTTTAGCTGCAAGCCGGCCAGAAAATTTCTCAATATCTGGTCTTTGCATTCGCGATATTTGCGGTTATCGGGCTTGCGAAAAAAAGCGCTCAGTTCATGTTTGCTGATCTGGCAATCCGCTTGCGAGAGCAATGACAGGATATCTTCCGCTTTCAAATCAAAGGCAATTCTCAGCTTTCTGAAAATCATATTATTGGTCAGGCGTTTTTTGGAACCTGCTTGTGCGGCTTCAGTAGAGTCTTCTTTCGGGCCACGTTTCTGAATGATCAATCCATCGAGAAAGGCGGTAAAGGTACTGTCGGTGCATTCCAGGTAATCAGCATCGTCTTCCTTCTTTAACATATTGCATATTTCTTCGCGGGTTGACTGATGAGCCGCCAACGAAAAAATACCACCCATGGCATCATCATCCAGGTCAAGGATATAGCGCAGTCTGCGCAGGCAATCGTTATTGTCCATTGTTATTCTCGAGTTGCATAAGAAGTGTTTCACCGTTGAATTCAATCACATCCCCGGACACGACCTTTTTTCTTTTTTGTGTTTCAACCTTGCCATTAAGCAGGACATGGCCATCGGCCACCAGCTTTCGGGCGTCACCACCACTGCCGGTGAGGCCTTCGAATTTCAATATTTTGTACAGCTCTACCGGCTCTCTGCTTAACAGCACAATGCGCGCTTCCTGTTCTGGACTCTTCCGGAATAAAGGCTCTGGTTCTACTTCTACTTCTGTTTTCGGCTGTACTTGTGACTTGGCTTTAACAGCCCTGGCCCAGACTGATTCAGTTTCCATCGCAGCGGCAGGTGCTGGTTCCTGTAGCAAACGAATGCCATCGTCTTCAATACTGATGATGCGTTGACGATACAAATTACCAATGGCTTTTTTAAACGCGCCTTTACTCATGCTCAGGCTTTTTACAATTAATTGGGGATCTGACTTGTCGTGCAATGCCGCAAAGCCGTCATGTTCCCGCAGAAAGCTGATAATGGTTTCCATATTTTTATCGCGGGTTTCCTGTCCGGCCTGCAGGGTCAAATCAATTTTTCCATCGGGTCTGACGTGCTTGATATAGCCTTGAATACTTTGACCAAAACTCAGACGCTGATGCACATCACTTTCATAGAGCACGCCCCAGTGGCCATGATTGATGATGGCCTTGAAGCCAAGATCGGTGCTGTTGGCAATAATCAGATCAACCGGTTGCCCTTTTTTGAAATGATGCGGGGTGTCGTCTTTCAGGACTTTCTCGATTTTCGAAGTCGCAACGATGCGGCCATCCACTTTGTTCAAATACAGATATACCAGATAGGAGCGGCCTTCTTCCATTGGGCGATGTTGCTGGGCAAAGGGTACCAATACATCTTTTTCCAGCCCCCAATCCAGAAAAGCTCCGACCCGGGTAGTGGAGACCGCTTTTAAATAGGCAAATTCACCAATACAGGCTTTGGGTTTTTGGGTAGTGGCTACCGGTAAGTCATCAGCATTGAGGTAAAGAAAAACATCTACGGGGTGGCCCACTCTTAGCTTGCCGGTAGCGTGTCGCATGGGCAACAGGACTTCACCGAGCTCTCCGGCATCCAGCATATAGCCAGCTTCGGTAACCCGGGTAACAGGCAAGGTGTGATAGTGACCTACGTTAATCATAAACAAAAAATATCAGGGCTAATAACAGGGCGGCAATTGTACAGTATGTCAGAGCCTTGTGTTGTCTGCTTATTTTATTTCCTCTTTATGGCTGGCTATGTCAGTAGCCTGTTCTATGGGCTATACTTCGCGGCTTTTTCCAGCACAGGCAAACCAATTTACCGGAATTCATGCCAATTAAAATTTTTACCACTGTTGTCACTGCAACACTGTTATTTTCGCCTTTGACTTTCGCTCAGGAAGCAGGGGGCCTGAATAGTTTCTGGAAAAGCCGGCCCGGGTTTCTCAGCCTTGAAGCTGAGCAGCAGAGCCGGATGCAGTTCCTGGATGGCCAGTTTCGGGCCGGGCTTGAAGGCAGTGATCAGGCACTGGAATTGAGGACCACCCTCAAGGCCACCATGCAGTTTGATAAAGTGGCGCTGGTTACTGAACTAGCTGACATGCGGGCGCTGCGGGCCGATCAGGGAACCCCCCTGGACGGTACCATTGTGGATCCTCTGGATATACTGCAGCTTAATCTGCGCTTCCCGATTGCCAATATTTTTGGTCGCGATAATGAGGGGTTTGTTCAGGTCGGGCGTTTTACCATGGACCAGGGTAACCGCCGCTGGGTGGCCCGCAACCGCTTTCGTAATACCATCAATGCTTTTGCCGGTGTGCATGCCAGTGTGCGTGATGGCAACAGCGCTTATCAGTTTTTCTATACCTTGCCCACCAATCGTCGAAGTGACGGTAACCTGCTGGACAACAAACCGCTACCTGATAATGAAACCGGCGATGCGCATTTCTGGGGACTTTTTTACGACACTTTATTTCCCGGCGCCAAGGATCATTTGGAAACCTATCTCTACGGTCTGAATGAAAATCGTCATGCGGCGGAGTCGCGTCTGCGTAATCGTTTGTTAAGTACAGGTGTGCGCTTGTTCAGAAATCCGCAGACGGATAGCTGGCACTATGAAGGGGAGGTCATGTTACAAACGGGTGATGCGCCGGCCCGGCAACCTGGTGCAGGAGCACAAACCCAGCGTGCCCATTTCGTGCATCTGGAAGCTGGCTACAGTTTCAGTGCGCCCTGGCAGCCCAGGTTAAGTGTGATCTACGATTATGCCAGCGGTGACAGAAATCCTCTGGACAACGAAAACAACAGCTTTGATTCACTCTATGGTGTGCCTCGCCCCGAGTACGGACCGACCGGAATCTATCGTGCCTTTGTACGTAACAATATCAATACTCCCGGGCTTCTGCTCTATCTGCAGCCGGCAAACAATGTCGACGCTTTTATCAAATTTCAGGATTACTCCCTGGCAGCTGAGCAGCAGGGCTGGCGCACCACCCGCTATCAGCATCCGGGCGGGCTGGGCGAAACCCGAGTCGGCACACAACTGGAGACGCGCGTGCGCTGGCATGTGTTAGGCGGCAAGCTGACTCTGGAAAGCGGCTATACCTGGCTCAATGCCGGGCCCTATATGGATAAAATTGGCAAAGGGGATTCCCGCTATATTTATGTTCAGACTATCCTGCGTCTGTAATGCCCTGTGCAAGCGTCCCCTTTTTCTTTAGCCAGTGAGGTGCCCGTTAAAGAACACCTGCTTCAATTTGATCTGCAAGATAATCTGCCTGACGCAACATCAATGAAATGATGGTAAGTGTCGGATTGGCAGAGCCTGCAGTGGTAAACAAACTGCCGTCGGAAACAAACAGGTTATCAATATCATGGGTCTGCCCATAACTGTTGCACACGCTGGTAGCCGGATCATTACCAATGCGACAGGTCCCCATATTGTGGGTCGCTCCAAAACCTTCGTGGGTGAAGACTTCGGTGGCGCCGAGTGATTCATACATTTGCCGGCCTTTTTCATAGCCGTACTCCAGCATGGCATTGGTGTTGGGATGCTTGTTATAGGTCACCACCGGTACCGGTAAACCAAACTGATCGACTTCAGTGGGATGCAGGGTAATGCGATTAGTGGCCTGAGGTGGATCCTCACCGGTAATGATTACTCCAGACAGCTTGTCATAGTCGAGCATTAAGTCTGCATAATCCTTACCCCAGCCACCTGGAATAAGATTGTTGGCGATGTATTCCGGTCCAAGTGCCAGCAGGTGATATTGGAAGCCCCCAGCGAAACCGCGTTCCGGATCATGTTTCACTTCATCACGAATAACGCCGGCACAGGTAGTTCCCTTGTGCCAGTTCACTTCGCCCGGCATGACGCCAAAGACCATGGCCATAACATGACGCATGTAATTTCGGCCCACCTGGTCACTGCTGTTGGCCAGCCCGTTGGGATGTTGCTCGGTGGAAGAATTAAGTAATAGTCGCGTAGTTTCCACCACGTTGGCTGCCACACACACCACCCTGGCCTGCTGTTCATGTTCGACACCATCGCGATCCACATAACGCACCGCGGTAGCTTTGCCACTGTCGTCCGTAACGATTCGGGTCACCATGCTCTCTGGTCGCAGGTCATAAAAATCAG
>Ga0255753_1000540_pt1 | contig 49288 bp, 30 predicted proteins | sample 041ome_10_FD_179953 | JGI IMG/M metagenome (GOLD analysis project Ga0255753, IMG submission 179953) | Coastal salt marsh microbial communities from the Groves Creek Marsh, Skidaway Island, Georgia - 041412US metaG (version 2) | ecosystem: Environmental > Aquatic > Marine > Intertidal zone > Salt... | reverse complement strand
CGAAGGCGTCGCGAACGAACCGTCGTCGTTGTCGTTGTTGTCGTCGGTATGTGCCGCCCCCCTCGTCGTCGTCGTCGTCATGCGGTCGCGCAGAGAAGTGAGCGGCACGGAAGAGGCATTCCCTAGGGAGATTTCGTTAAACTCCTCACGGTCTTCTCTCTCTACGAACGATCCAAACGGATTCGTCCCACTAAAACCACCAGACGAGGACATGACGACGACGACAACACTTTCCTCCTCTGAAATGTTTTTGCCGTCGTCGTCGTCGTCGCTCTCCGAGGGGAAGAAGTGTCGCGTGCGCGCGAGCGTCTCTTTTGTAAAGAATGTGCCGCCCTTTTGTAATATTCCCCAGAGATGTTGGATAAAATGAAAATATTAAGATGTCGCGAGCGCGCGCGCGCCGCCGCGTATACACGTTTTGATGTACAAAGCAAATGTGGGCTAATTGCTATTTCCTGCGCGACTGTCTCTACTCTCTCTCTTCGTCGTCGTCTTCGTCTTCTTCGTCGTCGTCGTCGACGGACACGTACGCTTCGAGTTTACGCCACTCCTTCGTCTTCTCGTCGAGCGCTTCCAACTTGACGAGGACGCTTCTTCGTCTCGCTCTTCTTCTTTTTCCTCCCGCGTTTGTTCGTTCTGCTTCGAACGTCGGCACTTCCGAGTACACGTGGCCTCGGAGACGGTGGTGAAGATGAACGCTCGGGGTGGTCGCGTCTGCCGTCGTCGTCGTCGTCGTCGTCATATTCTCGCTTCTTTGCTCTTCGTTGTTCTTCTTCTCGTTGTTCTTCTTCGCGTTCGTCGGTAACGTCGTCGGTAACGTCGTCGTCGTCGTCAAAAACTTCTCTCGCAACACCTTCGACGTCTCCTGCAGCTCTCTCTGAAACTCCTCGTCTCTTTCTCTCGGAATATCCAAAGGCGGTGGTTTTTGGAACGTCGTTCGCTTCTCGTCGTCGTCGTCATCCTTCTTCTCATCGGTATTTTTATTCGCCTCTGCTGCTGCGGCGAGTTTTCGCTCTTCTCCTCCGCGCGCCCCGGCGTCGGTGTTCTTCGCGCCACCGCCACCGTTAGGCCACGGCCACCGTTGCTCGCCGAGCTGTCGTCGCGGCTTTTTCATCCTTTCTCTCTTGTTCTTGTTCTTCTTCTTCTTCTTCTTCTTCTTCTTCTTCTTCTTCTTCGAATTGAATTGAAAATTTCTTTCTGCGCCGCTCGGAAGACACGCAATAATAAAAAGAGCCAACAACAACCGCGACCGTGACGAAGGAAGAAGAAAACCGCCACACTGTTCGAGCTCTGTCTGTCTGTCTGTCTGTCTGTCTCTCGCGCTTTCCTTCTTCCGTTCGCGCTCTCACGGGGCGCTCTCTTTATGAAGAATAAGAGTTTTCAATTTCAATTTCTCGGGAAAAACTTCACTTTTATCTCTCGCAGACGACGACGACGACGCACAACATGGCCTCTCGAATACTCGCCAACCTCCTCGTCGCGGGTTCCGGCGCTCTTTTTCGAGCCGCCTCTCAGGCGTGGCAAAAAGCCCTCGAAAACGCGCGCAAATCTGGCGTCGCCGCCGACGCCGCTTCTTCCGCTTCGGCGGGATTGCGACGACAACACATGTCGCTCGAAGAAGCTCGGAAAATACTCAACGTGACCTCTTCGGCGACGAAAGAAGAGATGCTCGAACGATTCGCGAAAACGTTCGAGAAAAACGAAGGCGCGAGTTTTTACGTGCAGAGCAAACTGTTCAGAGCGAAGGAGACGTTAGGCGTGGAGCAGTTTGGAATGTCCGCGGAAGAAGCCGGGAGAGACCCACGGATAGAAAAAATGCGAACAACCACGGAAAAGGAAAACGAAGAGGAGAAAAAGAATGACGAGAACGCGAAGAAAATAGAGAGCGGGGAGAGAGAAGGGAGCGGAGAGAGAGAGAGAGAGACGTAGCAGAGAGTTCAGAGAGAGAGAGAGTTCAGAGAGATTTATTAGGCGCGTCGTCATCGTTGATCATATATATATCTTTTGTATTTGTACTTTTATTCAACGTTTTTCCAATTTACACGCCACAAGTCACACTTTTGATGTTACTATCGCTCTCGAAACGACGAGAAAAGCAGCTTTGCGGGAAGAAGGATGGTGGCTTTGACGACGAAGAGAGGAACGGCGATGGCGCTTCTCTGGACGATGGTCGTCGCGGCGCTCGCGGCGGTGGTGTATCGATTGGAAATTGGATTCGTCGCGTTCAGAGTTAACAACTTTGTTCCTCCTTTGAAGGAGAGTGGTGGTGGTGGTTCTGTTGTCTCTCGGCGGCGCGGTTCGAGGAAAGAGGAGAAGATCGCGTCGTCGTCGTTGGAGTTTTCTCTCGAGGAGAAGAGAGCAGATGCGCCGGACGATAACATCGACGAAGACGACGACGGGGAATTTGGTGCATCAACGAAAGGTCAACGACCACCCCTAACGAGACGGAAACGAAGACGACGCGAACAAGAACAACAACGACCACCCGAAGACGAGAAAATGCCGGAGTTTTCGTCCGGAATAGGGTTTGGGTGCGTACACATCGAAAGCGAGCGTTTCGTGAGGGAGATGTGCATGTTAGACGTGAGATTGGACGAGAGCGAGGAGTATAAAGGGTACAAGAAGATGTCCGCGCGGTTGACCGTGCGTAAGAAATCGAAGAAGATTTTGTCATCGAATTCGAACGAGAACGAGGAGAATTTCGAGTGGTCGTGCGGAGACTCGGTGCGAGTGATGTTTGAGACGTCGGAGGCGTTGTTCGGGCCGATGAATGCGCCGATTTTTGAGGAGAGAGAGGAGGACGGGGAGAAGGTGTGCGGAGAATTTCCCGTGGAAGCGATTATACCGAGGGAAGGCGATCGATATCGAGGCGTCCGAGCGAAAGTGTGGCTGTTGCACGTGGACGGCGAAGGGTTGAAAGACCCGGAGATAGAGAAACCGTTTCCGGAGAATTTGATGTCGAAGGCAAATAACTGTCCGCCGTGCGATGGTCCAATCGTCTATAACATCAGGAGGACGTTTCCGAGGAGGGTTTACGTGGAAGAGAAGGACTATTTCGTGAGCGAAAACATGGAGGAAGACGTAGGCGTCGGCGAATTCGCGTTAGAAGACGCCGCGGGATTCACCGAGTCCTATAAGAATATCAAAAAAGATGAATCGACGCACGGATGGTACAAGATGGAAGCGTATAAAGAATTACACGAGAATCCAGCCGAGGAAATCGCCTGGAGGAGGGAAGGCGCAAAGATCCCTTTTTGTAAAAACGGGGACGGCGCCGGAAGGTGGGTGTTTTCCAAAAAAATGTACCGAACGCAAAGCGAAGAGGACGCGTTAGAGTGGCGTTATTACGGGTGTAAAATCAAACACGTCCCGGGTTTAAAATTAAAGGGATGCTTAGAACGTATCGGACCGGTTAAATTTGCCGGCGAGAGTACTTTAGGACACGTGTACGAGGCGTTTCTGCAACATTTGAACAAGACGGAATATTTTTGGCCGACACGACACGATTTAGACGCCAGGAAAGTTTACGGAAGATTAGATCTCATTCGCGCACAAGGCGATCACAGCGATTTCCATGGCATCGACATGGTGAACAAAAACTTATTCAACGAAATTCACAGCCACAGACGCACGGCAAATATGAAATTCGAAAACGTTGTGATTCTGCAAGGCGCGAACGACGCGGCGAGGTACTCGATTGAAAAGTTTAGAGAAAAGATGAAAACGTTCGTGGAAACGGTGAAAAAATATCGCGAAACGAGCAACGAGAGCGAACAGATTCGGCTCAAACGTTTAGTATGGGTAACTGCGCCGACGAGACACTACAAATCGAGCAGCGGTCCCGGCGATAGCATGTGCCCAAACGGATCCTCCTCGGAAGCGATGCGATCGTGCAGCGCGGGAAATAGCGGACAGGCACACACGGAAGTTGGTGCGACGAGATGGCACGGCATCGAGAGCGGCACAGACGCAAACGTACCACCGAATTTGTACGGCACGCACGAGCGAAGACAACTGCTGAACCAAATAGCAAAGAAGACGCTGCGAGAGAACGAAAAAGTGTTGGCGGATGAAGTGTACATCGTCGATTACGAAAGTTTGACCGCGGCGTTGCCGTCGGATTATAACTACGACGGTGAACATTGGGGATGTCCATGGCGAAGCTGGGAAAACAGAAGAGGGTCGGGATACAGTTGTAAAGGTCTAGCGAATGTCGTGGTGTCGAATATCATTAGTCATTTTCTAGGATGCTATAAATACTAGTTTTACGAGCAGCGCTCAAATTGACCAACTCAGTTCGGTTTGCAAAAGCTCGATGCGTGTAGCCGCAATCTCGAAACTCTCCAGATGATTCGTTCGTAACTCCGTCGCAATTTTCTGCGTCACCTCGGTGCTGATTCCCGGGAATGCAGCATCGTCGATTGATTTCGCGCACATCTCTCCGGCGCGCGCGTCGTCCTCGTCCTCGTTACATTTTTTCAAAACGTCAATCGCGTCTTCGCGGATAGCCAAAAGTAAGTCACCCATCGCATCTTTCGCGGATTGAAGTGACTGTTTCAGTTTTTCTTTATCTACACTTTCAAACATTTTACCTTGAATCATTAAAAGTAAAGCGTTGCACGAAACCGTCAACACGTGCGACGTTACGTACGAAGTCGTAGGGACTACGCCGTCAAGAGCGAATTTAATGGAGTTTGGTAAGTGCGTATTCGATGCAATCGCGTGTATATTCTCCGAGAGATTACGCGAACAACTGATGATAACGCGCAAAATAACATCGAATGTTTCCTTAGCTGATGCATCACGGATGATTGCTTGAATGAAAGTTTCGTTGAACGCAAACACATTCGGATGCATCCACGACGACGAGGCCTCTTTTGCTTCTTTCTTCGAGGCGGAATCTTTTACCGCGCAGTGTTCAAACATCTCTCGAATCGAGCGTATTCGGCGCTCCGCAATATTCTCTTCACAAGAACCTAGAGATGCTACCGCGAAATAAGCGAGGGATTCAAGTAGATGGTTCCTCGTCCACTCTTCCCTGTACGACGCGTCGGCGCCGACAGAATTTTTTGCGAGAAACCACAGAGGCGCTGCGAGCGCAGGTACGCTTAAATGCGGAGGAAACCACGAACTATTAGTCCCCGTCGCATCGTCAGTGTGCGTAAAACAAAGATTTTTCCACAGATATAGCATGTTCTTTTCGTGTTGCTCATCCGCATCCCCGTTCTCGACGCAAAGAATACCGTTGGAGCAACTTTGCGCTGCCACCGCGAACTTCTTCCCTACGTGGTCGACTCTCTTCTTCACTTTCTGCGCGAAGTCTTCGTCGTCTTTATCGACTGCAATATCGCCATGTTGTTCTAGACCCATGTCGTGCGGATATAACGTCAGAAATTTCGAGCTGATTGCGTCCATTTGACTAAACGCGAACGATCGCTTCAACGTATCGCGAAATCTTGTAAATTCCAAGGCTTTATCGAAAGCGCCGAATCGCAAAGCCTTGGCTAACGAATCTCCAATATCACCGTCTGCTTGTTGTTGTAAACTCGCCCATTTTACGTACACTTTGTGAAATTCCTTCACACTCACGTTGTTGCCGTCGAGCGCGGGAACGACGTGGTGCAGTAAGCTCGCCATTTGTATATTTTTGGCATCCAGATACTCAAACGTATCGAGCATGGATTGCGACGCACCGAGCAGACAGCTCGAAGACATTTCATCGAACAATGCTTCCGCATTGTGTTTTGAGCGTTGCAAGACTCGCTTTGAGAGCGCTTTCGCGCACACGAGAAATAGTACAGCTTTCGAATGACACTCTGATGAATTCAAATTTAAGCAAGAAGACGCTTCGGCGACGAGCGCGTGCGTCGAGTAAACTCCGAGAACATCTCGCGGCGTCCACTCTCGCGAATCGAGCGATTCGACGAGCGTTTCGCACTTTTCGAATCGTTCCATAAAGGTTCTCGCGCGATGAATTCCAGCGCGATCTTTATGAACCTCTGGCGGCGAATAACGATGCTTTTCATTTTGGTTGGACACCCAGGCGGTATCTATGTCGTCCCCAGAAATGTCGGCGTCGAGGACGCGACACGCTGCTTCTACTCGCAACGCGTTCATCGCGTCCTTCTTTTTCAATTCATCGTTTTTATCATCGTTTGTACTATAGTATGTATCCAACCAAGCAACCGCGACGTCTCTGCGTTTCGCTAATCTTTCGCGACAGCTCTGAATCGCCTCAGCGTTGCCGCAGTCCATAAGCGCTCGCATAAACGTGCGAAGCTCTCGCGCACAACTCGTCCACGATGCAAAAGCGTCGACGTAATCGGCTATTGACTCGAAAAGCACTCGTGCGTTCTCTGCGTTATTCTTTCGAGAAAGATTTTGGCGCGCCGCTTCGAGCACGGCGAGGTGCGGTCCTCTGCCTACGACTTTCGCGCCGCCAATCGATTCGGACTTGGCTCTCAACGCGAGCGCAAACGCCATCGTTTTACTATTATTATTACTACCACTCGTATCTTTATCGAGACCGAGTTTTGCGAGGTGCGCTATTGCGTCGTCTACGTTCCCTTCTTTACCACCCTCGAGCTCGGCAAGTAATGCGATGGCACTTTCAATGGCAATCCAATCGTCTGGTACGAGATCGATGATATCCACGTTGTATTGAAACGCCTTTAATTTTCCTTCGTCCAAGGACGCGTGCAAGTCGGCGAGCAGACGCAACCGTTCCAAAGGTGAACTTTTCGCGAAGCATTTACAACCAACCTCGCTTTCGAGAAACGCGATGGCTATTTTTCTATTCGCGTCGCCTCTCGGGTACTTTTTTCTATCGTTACTACTCTTACTCCTGTAAATATCCTCCTCTTCTTCGTCCTCTTCAAACCCGACGTCCGCGGCTAACAACGCCGTCACGTACGCCCTCGCGTTTTCGCTCGTCAAATCTCTCGCTTGATTCTCGTACTCGCTCGCCTTTAAACTTTTATACATTCTCTGAAACATCGCCTTCCCCAACTCCCCGGACAACTTTTTCTTCTTCTTCCTCTCGTTTTCTTTTTCCTCCTCGCTCGCGACGACCGAGCCATCACCATCTTCTCCTTCCTCTTCTTTTCGCCACACTTTCTTTTGCATCCCAATAGCTAAACTCATCGTCGCCATAACTTGCATCCCCACCGTTCCGGGCGGCTTCAACCGCTGCAACTTCACCGCGTACGCCTTCGCGCTTTCCAAATCCCACGTTTTGCACGTCACGCTCTGCAACTCCTCGAGAATCTCCTCGTTGTCCGGATCGCACTCGTGTTGTTTCTGCACCACCAAGAACTCCTTCTCCTCGTCGCCGATGGATTTATAAAAAATGTTCAGCACTCGCAAACTTTGCGAAACCGTCGGACCAAAATCAGTCTCCAAGTTTTCCTCCGAATCGACGCTTCGCAACGCGCCTTCGCACAAGGAAACAGCCTCGTCGAATTTCCCTTCCTCGCCTCGCCGATTCGACAGGCGAAGCAACGACAACGCCCGGACGGAAGAGATGACCGAAACGTTTGGAAATTTCTCAGCCGCATCGACGCACAAATCGTGCACTCTCTTCGCTTTCGACGGCTCGTCGACGACGTCGTAGATTTGGTGCAGCGTCGCGTTCAACGCGCGTATGTTGTCTCTTCTGCCGCCAAACATCTTTTTTTTGTACACAGATGATTTCAATCTCTTCTCGTTTGCTTCTCACCCTCTCTCCCTCTCACTGTTGCTCTCTGGAGAGAGATGCTCTCTCAGTTCTTCTCTCTCTTTATGGCTGTGCGTGTGTATGATATATCTTCTGTCGTTGTCGCGTGTTTGTGTCTGTGTGGAAGAGAGAGAGAGAAACGAGCGGGGAAAATGAGGAAAAAAAGTCAAGTTTTTTCCCCAAAACAACAACAAAGAGAAAAAAAAAGTTGAAAAATACACGAGAGGGACCACGGGAGAGAAAAAAAATACGAGTAGTCTCCACAACATAAACACACTCCGTTCCTCCTCTCTCTAATAAGATTGATTACTTTTACAAAAACGACACACATGAAATTCAACAACGCGATCTCTTCTCCTCTTTTTCTCTTCGCCGCGCTCTTATTCTTCTTCGCGAGCAACCAACGAAGCGCGATGGCGGAGTACGAGTGTCCGAGTTTTGGTGAGAGAAAAACGTCTTTTTTGTCGTCCAAGACTCATGTGTATTTTTCTCCTTCTCTCTTTCTCTGTTTAAACAGATCCGGCGCAGCTCGAGCAGCTCGCGATGCAATGTTTGGAAGATCCGGACGGTTTGTGCGGGGACATGTGCGTCAAAGCTATCACGCAAAGCGCCGCTAACCCGCAGGTTGCAAACGCGAAGGTTCCGTGCACCGGAGGCGTCGATGGTTTGATCGAGAACGTTTTGAAGAAGTGCACGGAGGAACTCGGCGCGCCTTTCGATCCGTGCGGCGGGAAAACGAAGAAGGCTATAATCGACGCGAGCTCGAAGATTAAGTGCGAGGAAGGTGGCGTGCTCGCGGATTACGCGTGAGTTTTTTACATAGCCGTCCTTCTTGGATGTACTTTCATTACTCTCTCTCTTGTTTTTATTGGCTGCGGGTTTCGTTTGCTATTAAAAAATTTTCTATTACATATACTAATATCAAAGAGTTTTAAATGTACCCCCGGTGTTCTCTCACTTGGAGAACAAGTTTCCGAGCAAACCTCCCACTCCGAAACCTTTATTATTGCTGCTAGTGCTATTATTATTATCCTCTTCTTCGGTGGTACCGATCTCATCTTCGTCGAAGAAATCTTCTTCGCCTTCGTCGTACGACACGCTCGCGCTTTTCACTCGAACGATTTCCTTGTCTTTGTTGGAAATCGTTCTGAACGCTTTGTCGACGCCGTATTTTTGCAACTCTTCGCTCGCAACCATCCCGAGATATTGCTTCGCGTCTTCGATATTTTCCGGGTTACCGTCTTCTTCGAACTCTCTCAACTGCGCTTCCGTGAAACCTCCGTTCTCGTCCGTTCCGCTTCGCGCGACTCGAAAAACTAACCACGAACCGAACGAATCGTACGCCGGCGTACCGTCTGCGTTCACTTCCTGTCCCGACGGGAACGGAATCAATCGATCAATTTTCTTCAAGAGCGATGGTCGATTCAGCATGAACCGATCGAATTTCGAAACGAACGCGGATATTCGTCGCCTTGGAATCTTCTTCGTCAACAATCTCGCAAATTCCCAACCGGCTTGGTCGTTCGCGTCTAAAATCGCCCACGCTTCCGGGTCTTTAATCTTCGCTTCGTTCGCGCGTCTCCACGCGCTCAACGACTCGTTGCTGGCGGTTAAATCCTTTCGTAACTTTTGCACGCCGGCATCCGTGCGCATACTTTTAAAACACAATTGCAAATACATAATTCCTAACGAATACATGTCGAATCTATCCGGTAAATTCAACTGCCACAACACCGGCGAAAGCGCCAAAGCGATTGGCGGGAAGGGCGCCTCGGGCGTTTGCGTGCTCATGATGTACTGCTCCGGCGCCGCATATCTCGGATCAAAAATAAACTGTTTCGGCACGTAATTCACACCGAACCGTAAATCCGCGCTCCCTCCAAAATCAATCAACTTGAACCTCTGCGTGCTCTCGTCGAAAATCAAATTCTCCGGCTTGACGTCTCTGTGCACAATCCCAGTTCCGTGCATTTGCACCAACAAATCTAAGACCTGATTCATGACCGCCCTAATCGTCGCCGCCGTTCTCTCCGGGTCTCCAACTTCTAAAGTTCTCGGATAACTCTCCCCGTCCGGGAACAAATACGGTTCCAAGTTGTACGGAAAATCCTTCTCTTTCATAAACTCAAACAACGTCCTCCCGCCTTCGTATTTCCACGCCAACCACAACGGCGGGTACGCCCCAGGCTTCGACGGTTCGCCTTGCCACGATCCAACGTACGGTGCGCACGCATTCCACGCCGCAATTTGCATCCTTCGATTCATCCACTCCTCCGCTTCTCCGTAATCGTCCGCTCTTTTCAACACGAACGGCTCGCCCGTTTCGTTATTCGTCGCGAAATAAACCACCCCGAAACCGCCTTCGCCGAGTTTCGTCCCGAGCGTAAAATCATCCAGCGTGTATTTCTTCCTCATTCGATCCTGCAACGGTTGCACCAAGTAATACTCCACGTATCCAGGCAACGCCCCGGGCGTGATCGAGAAAAACGCCAACAGCGTCGATAAAATAACCGCCCCTTGCGTGGTAAACAAAGGCTTCAACTCTCGTCGCAATTCCGGATCTAACGTCGACCTGTAAATCATATCGCCGCAGTTCTGAACGGTGCACGGAAGCCCAACGCCGGTGGCGATATCCGAAATGTGGTTCAAAGCGTGATGCGCGTCGCTGACATCGAGCAAAGTCGCGGAAACATTCGCAAGCTTTGACGACGACTTTTGTCGTCGCGGGGTCGGTCCTCTGACTCTCAGAAAAGCTCTTCTCGAAGACGATGATTTGTTTTTCGAAAGTAACGACGGCGGTCCATCGCTGCTACCACCGCCGACGCTCCGAGAAGACGCGGACGACTGCGCGAGACTAAAAAACATGATTTTCAATCGAGGAGGGCTTTTTAAAGAGAGGTTGAAGTCACGGTGAGTGTGTGGCATTTTATCGATCACGGACCCGTATCTTTTTTTTTTTTTTCGAGGGGGAGAGAGAGTAGTAGAGTACCCTTTATGGACTTACTAGGTGCACACTTTATAATTACAACGCAGTCCAAAATAAACACCGGTAGGTGTTTAAACTAACACATCATCGTGTTCTGCGTAAGAAGTACACAACGAACTTTTTCTCTCTTTTTCCCCAATACTAGTGTTAGCTCTCCCGCACGAGAAGAGACGACAAACGGAGATGATGACGACGATGCGATCGATCCTGCGCACCTCGAAAACGGCCGTTCAGTTCCTCTCTCTCGGACACGTCGTCAACGAAAAAGTCTTCGAGGTGACCGTCTGCGTCGGGCCGAGCATGCTGCCGACGTTTAACCGATACGGGGACGTGGTTTTAGTCGACCGTGGGGGGACTTTTTTAACGACGACGGAAACGATCGGGAAAGGCGACGTGGTCGTGTCCCGGTCGCCGACGAACCCGAAACACATGGTGTGTAAACGCGTCGTCGCGATGGGTGGGGAAAGAGTGGAGAAACGAGCGAGCGCGAGCGATGCGAACAGAAGAGGGAGGAGAGAGGAAGAATCGGACGGTTGGAGCGGGTATCGCAAGTGGGACGAAGAAGAGACTGCTGGCGGCGGCGATAGGAGTAAAAAGAAAGAGTACGTGACCATTCCAGACGGACACGTGTGGTTGCAAGGAGATAACGAAGGGAACTCGACGGATTCGAGAGATTACGGGCCGGTACCGATGGAGATGTTGAGAGGTCGCGTGTTTGCGAAAGTGTGGCCCCTTGGCGAATGCGGTTGGGTGGAAAGAGACGAACGGTACGCGCTGAGAGACGAAAAACGATTGTGAAATAGCGAATAGATTTTAGAAGTTTTTGTATGTTATGTTTTAGATATAGATAGATGAATAGATTTGCGATGCATTTTCATGTCCTATTTGTATAATGATGATGATTTTAAGTAATAACAACAACGAAGCGCTCTTTCGACGACGCTCGTACTCGATGATAAATATTTTTCTCTCCTTCTTCTCTAAATTAAATTTTCGTTTGTTCGCATCCTAATAACGTCTTCAACAACTCGTACGCGACGAAACGGATGCTGTTTTGCGGCACGACTTTCATCGTGTTCGCCGTCCACCCTCTGAAGAAACCTCGCATGCCCTCGTCTCGCATGATCGTCGTCATCGCGTCCGCCATCCCGTTGTACGTTTTACCTTTCATTTGCATCCGTCTTCGAATGGTATCTAACGGGTAGCATACCGTCGCACTAAACGTCCCGGAAGCGCCGCCGATGACCAAGTTCGCCATCGGATCTTGTTTGATGTTTGTCCCGTCCCCGTAATACATCTTCTTCGCGACGTCGTAACTGGCAAAGTTGCACGCCGCGTACGGCGCGATGCCGGCCAACGTCGGAATCAAACCTTTATACAGCGCTCTCACGCCTTCCGTTCTAGACACCACCGAAAACGCATTCATCATCCCTTTATACGGATGATTCGGCAACGCTAAACGTAATCTAATAGTATCCAACGGGTGCGTCAGCGCGGTTCCAGTCATCCCCGCCATAGCCCCGGCTAACAATCTTTCCTTTACCCCTAACTTCCCGTTCTCGTCTTGCAACATGGACTTGTAGAAGTCGTTCGACGTCAACTGCGCAGCCGCGTACGGCGCCACCCGAATGACATTCACCCCGTTCCCTTTCCAAAACGATAAAATCCCTTCCTCTCTGTAAATCTTCGCGAACGCTTGCCCGACTCCCGTGTACGCGGTCCCTTCGATCCCGCTCGACGCCATCGCTTGCACTTGAAACAAGAGCTTTATTCTATCGAGAGGTGCCGAGGCGGTTCGGGCGATGACCCCGGCCCCACCTCCGGCGGCGACCATGCGCGACCCATCGATCGTTTTCTTCATTTTCGTGAAAATATCATCGCTACTACTAGCGCTACTCGTTGTTTTGCTCTCGCTCGCGGAGTGCGCTCTGAACGACGACGCGTCCGAAGAAGAAGAAGAAGACGCCTCTTCGTCCGCACAAAAAGGACGACTTCCGAGAGCCGCACGATGAGGAGAACGCATCATCGTACCTCTCGTCTCCTCTTTCCGTTGTCTCGTTCAACAAGCGCGCGAGTAGTAGTATGCACGCGGCGCACGAAATAAAAAAACACACTCTCTCTCTCTCTCGAGTTCTTTCGCGTTCCTCTTGCGTCGCGTTTGTGAAAGCAAGCGCGCGCCTCTTTGAAGATTATCTGTAATCCTTTTTTTCCCGAGAAAACCTGTTTTTTCTTTATTGTGTCATTTAGGGTCTTAAACCCTAAATGCCAAAAAAATGTGCCGCGGTCCGTCAACACTAATTCGAGACGAACAATCGCGCGCGTCTCTCTTCACTAAAATATTCTCACACGAACCAAAATCAACGCGAAAGGAGAGAGAAAAGCGAGAAGAACTCTGTATCATCACACAACATATATATTTAAGAGAGAGATCTTGGTCACGGAATGGCGTACGGGTCGCTTCCTTCTTCGGAAGAAGAAGAAGTAAACGTCACCCGTTCTCATCATCATCATCATGAGCATCCCGAGAGACGAAGATCGTCCGAAGGAGACGACGACGAAGAGAGAGCGTTCGTGAGCAGCGAACGATCGTCGGTGTCTAATCGAGAGAAGAGGAAGAAGTACGTCGTCGCCGCGGCGGTGGTTGGTGCGATGTGCGTTGCCGGGTTGTCTTCGTCGTCGTCGTCGTCGTCGTCGTCGAACGTCGCGCGATTTGATGGTGCGTCTTTGGGAGATGAGGCCGCGTCTCTTTCTTCGTCTTCTTCTTCTTCCGAGAGAGCGGCGTCATTTCAGCCTTCGCGCTTGGGCCGCGCCCGAGTCGCGTTAGCCTCTCTCGGGAAAAAACACAAAGAAGACTGGCACTGGGAACACATCGGCAACGGATATTACTGTCACAGCAACGCGAAGTATATTTGCGAGTTTTGGGGATCTCCGCCGCCTCCGGCGTATCCGTTCCCGCCGCAAATGCCTAATCCGCCGCCGCCGCCGAGTCCGATGCCGCCGCCGATGAGTCCGGACGTGCCGTCGCCTCCGCCTCCGCCGCATCCCATGCCGCCTCCGTTGTGTGCGAGCGAAGCTTTCGACGAAAGTTCGTGTTCGGACGAAGTTGTTGTGAGGAAGTGCACGAGTAAAGTGAGCGAAAATAACAACGACGACGGTAAGGCTGGCGACGCGACTCCTAAGTTGGGCGAGGAGAAGTGCGAAGACGTGAAAGTCCCGGTGTTGGGGTATTGCTCCATGCAATCCGCGTTGCACAAGATTCAATGTCAAGTGGATCAAACGCCGTCGGCGCACTTGGCGCAGTCGTTGGAAAACCTGTGCACGGAGTTGCCGGCAAAGATTGAAGCCGTGGCAAACTTCACGATGTCCAGAATGTTCCCGACCGACCCGAACGTTTTAGCGGAAGCGTTCAACTCGAGATTTGCGGCGTCCGCTACGGCTTCGTTGGGAAGTGCCGCTCAAACGCTAACTGGAGAAGAAGTGTTGGACATTTTTGATCCGGATAACGAACACGTGTTCCGAGACTCGATTCGCAAGCTGTTGAGAGGCGACTCCGGGAGCAAGGACAAGAACAGTAAAGGTCATGAGATTGCCCCGTTGGGTCACTCGACGCACCAATTGGGCGAGCAAGCGTTGATCGCTACTTTAGGCGGCAGAGAAACGTGCTTTTCTGTTCCGGTAGATACGTTTCCTCACAAAGAAATGTCCGGCGAATTCGAAATGGAATGGCCGGAGAAGTTGCACGCGTCGGAGTATCGCCCATCGATGTTCCGTGCGCAATTGCTGTCTCCGGAGTTTGTTTCGTGCATCACGATGAACAAGTTTGAGATTCCGTGGGAAGTCGCGCGAGGTATCGTGGACACGTATCGAACGTACTTCAAACCGATCATCACGAAATCCTTGGCGCAAGTCAACGACGCGACGTGCGGAAACAATAACCAAATCGGACGTGCGTCTAGAATGGGGAAGACCGAAGCGTCTCAATCGAAAGATTCCATCGAAAAGATTAAAGCGTTTACCGAGGAAGGTTTGGCCGGCGCCGAGGAAAAGAAGACTGTTGTCGGACGAAATTTGTTGAGCAGTGAAGAAAAAAGTAAGCCGAAGACGTACTTGAAAACGACGACGCAAATCCCAACTGTTGATTTGAGAGGCGCGGCAGACATCATTCAACGCGAAGCGAACATGGGTGGTTCCGTCGACCACGTGTCCTTAGTCGAGGAACGCATCATGTTGAAGATTAACAACTTGCGGGCGCAGTTTGAAAAGGACCCGTTGCAAGACAAAGCGTTTAACAAGAAGAAAGAATCTGAGGCCGCGGAGAAGAAACACTCCACCAGATCACTTTTGAACGTGGAGAATTACAACGAAGCCATGGAATCCGCGAGAATGTCCTTCACGAACGCGTTGAAGAAGACGAGAAATGTCGATTACGAAGCCGAATTGGCGACGTCCATCAACTTCAAAGCGTCCTTCAAAGCGGCGAACACCATGTTCAAACACGGTGACTTGTTCGATTTGACAGATACGGGACCACCAGTGATCAACAAAGAAGAAATGATCTCTTTGGGAGTGCCTGGCGTGTACATGAAGACTAACGTGGCGGCGAGGTTTCGCATGCCGTACTTCTTCAAAGCGGACGTGCCGGGTGAAATCAACTTCCACGTCAAGGGTGACGTGAGATATAAAATTAAGGTTTCCAACAACATCGCTTCCGTAGAATTTTTAGGATCTACGATCCAAGCTGATCCGGAAGACATCACTTCTTCCGTTGTCGGCTCCTTGCAACTCGGCACTTCGGTGCGTTTGGACGAGTTTATCACCGCAGTGTGCGTTGGCGACTTGTGCACTGGCCCGATGTTAGCCATGCAACAAGACGCCTACGTTGGCTTTGACACTTTCGATACAAATGGCGAAGTTTCCTCCCAAGACGAAACGCCGACGTGTTACGAAGGACCTGGTGGACTCGAAACTACCTTTGTAGAGTGGGACTACGACACATCTGCGAAGTCGCAGTGCACGGCGTCCGCCGATGATGGCGCCGTCAAGGGTGTCGGTTCGTACTTGCAAGTGCCAAAATCACCGATGGGTGTTTACATGACCACTTTGAACGGTCAAGCGCAATCCATCTGGCACGATTACCACTTGGACTCTGGGGATGGCCACTTCTTCATGGACGAATTGTTCCACACGTGCGCCAAGGAAAGTGATCCGAACACGTACGTCGACGCGTGCGAAGCGGCGTATTTAGGTGAATTGCCGATGAAACCGACGAAGTCGGCGAGAAAAGCTGCCAAGTTAGCCATGAAGCACCATCAAGCGCACAGCAGCACTTTGAAGAAGGTGAACGTGCCGAAGCCAGCGGTTGCTCAAAGCGATGCAAAACCGGCGACTGTTGCTCAAACCAAACCGGCGGCGGCATCGAAGCCAGCCGCTGAAGCGGCGACTGCCAAGCCTGCGGTTGCGGCGGCGACTACCAAGCCTGCGGTTGCGGCGGCGACTGCCAAGCCTGCGGTTGCGGCATCGAAGCCAGCCGCTGAAGCGGCGACTGCCAAGCCCGCTGCGGTGACTGCTCCTACCAAAACACCAACCGTCGTGACTGCCAAGGCTGCGCCAGTTCGACCAGACGGCGTCTACGAAAAGAAACCGGACGGCATGATGCACTTAATTGCCACGGAGCGTAAAATTCCGGAGCAAGAAAAAGCGCCAAAGCAGAAAGTAGAAGAAGCGAAGAAGGCTGCCGAAGCCAAGGTTGCTGCCGCGGAGAAGAAGGTGGAAGAAGCGAAGAAAGCCGCAGATGTCAAAAAAGTCAACGTTCAAAGCAAAATCGCGGCGGACCAAGTGAACGCGGCGATGAAAGTGATGAAAGACGTGAAGCAGCAACAGCAGCAACGACAACCAAAACAACAGCAATCGAAAAATAACATTAAAATGATCCCAATCAACGAGGAAGCGAAGAACCTCCAAAAGCGTTTAGATTCTGTCGAAGCTTCGATGGGCCGCGAGCGACTCGAGAAGAACTTGGAAGTGGAAAAGTTAGCCAGAGGTATCCCCGATCTTCCCGAGCAAACTAAAGTTTCCGCGAAGAAATCATCACGGGCGGTACGTTCTGAGATTTTCATCGACGACATCGCGGCTCAAATCGCGGACGAGGCGAGCACGGAAGACGGAGCTTAAGAAGAAGAGGAGGACGCAGAAGCGGACAAAAAGATGTACAAAACGACAGGGCGACCCGCGAGCCAAACGCGACGAGAGAAGGAAGAAAAGTCGCGTTATTTTTAGAATGACATTAGTTCACAACGTTAAGTTTAGAGAGAGTGTGCGAGAGACAGAGAGACTGAAAGAGGAGGTATTTTATATATTGTCCATGTGCCATAGTGATTACCGAGTATTTATGCTATTTTATTTCATGCGCCCGCCCGCTCAACGTTTCTCTCTCTCTCTTTACATCTTCCAAAGCCGCGGCATTTGCGGCATTTCGTAGCACGCGAGTAGCGCTTTTGTGTACAAAGAATAATGTCGGCGGCGGCTCTTTCGAAGACGTCTCGCCTCCTTCGAGGAGGCGACGACGACGAGCGCGAGCAGCTGTTGCCGACGACCCGCCGACGCGAGGACGACGATAGCATCCCCCCAGCCGCGTCGTCGTTGGGGAAAATCGGATTCCTGATGTGCGCGCTCGCGCTGACTTTGCTCGGGACGACGCTCTCGATGACGACGCCGCAGACGGGAACATCCAACACAACCACGAAAACAGCGATGAATGCAAAGCTTGGCAGCGAGCGCATTGGCGGCGGCGGTTACGTGCCGTATTCCGTGGAGTTGGTTCCGACGACGACGATTCGAAGAAAACCGGTGACCGATGTCACGTTCTTTACCGCCATCGAGCGGTGCCTCGCCGAAGCGCCGACGGACGGTAAATGCATCGACTACGGATCGAGAAGCTTATACGGACCAATTCCAGAATGGAACGTGAGTTTAGTGACGAATATGGATAAAGCGTTCGAAAATCGCGTCGATTTTAACCCGGAATCGTTGAGCGACTGGGATACGAGTCAAGTGACTTCTATGCACTGGATGTTTTTTAACTGCCGCGAATTTAACGGCGACGTGAGAGGATGGCAAACTGGGAACGTGGAGGATATGAGCGGAATGTTTTATAACGCGACAAAGTTTACGAGAAAGATTGGCGAGTGGGACACGAGTTCGGTGACGAACATGCACGGCATGTTTCAATTCGCGGCGAGTTTTAACAAGAATATTTTAGAGTGGGATACCGGGAAGGTGGCGAACAGCGCGAACATGTTCAAAAACGCGACGGATTGGTACAAGAAGTTTTCCTGTCCGAACGATTCGAGCGTGCCGAGCGACTGTTCGTGCACGGCGTGCGTAAAACAGGAAGAATTTTTAGAGAGCATAGAGGAGTGTTTGCGTTTAGCGCCTGGAGGGAATTGCGAGAAAGGTTCGCACGGCGCCATTCACTTGTGGGACGTGTCCAAAGTAACGGACATGTCGTCCGCGTTTGAAAATAGAGAATTGTTTAAAGACGTCGGTATTAGTAACTGGGACGTCAGCTCAGTGACTCGAATGGATAACATGTTTCGCAACGCGGTCTCCTTTAACGGCGATATTAGCAAATGGAACGTAGAAAACGTTCAATCGGCGCACCGCATGTTCAAAAACGCCAAGGCGTTTGATAAGGACATTCGAGGGTGGGTAATGATGAGCTTACCCTCATCGACGTCTACGCCGCCGCCGACGACGACGATGGCGGCGAGTTTATCTACTGCGGTCAGCGAAAAAGAAAGCAATCACGCATCTTGGGACATGTTCACCGGTGCGGACGCGTGGTTGATTAAATACGGCTGCCCGTCTTGCCAGCAATTCGAAGGCCCGCCGAAAATGTGGTCCACCCTCAACGAACATCCGCCACCGTCGCCGCCGTTGCCGTCTCCGCCAATGTCACCGACGCCTCCATTTGACCCGTCAAAATGCGCCTCCACGCCTCCGTTTGAGAACTTACACGAGTGCGAAGATACTTTAATTCACAAAGAGGAGTGCTCCGTCGATCCGTCCACGAACGAGGAAACGTGCGCGGTGCAAGTCAAAGTCCCGGTCCTCGGTTTTTGCGCGATGAAAGCCGCCATCAACCGCTTAAACAAAATCGAGTGCGGTTATCTGTTGGAACAAAATACCCTTTCAACGCTCGATGCGCTCACCACGCCGGTGAACTTGCGCGGCATCGGGGACTATTTAGACGGATTGGCAACCGTCCTCGAAACTCAAATCGCTCCGGCGCCGCAGAATATCTTTGCCTCCTCTTTGGCGCAGCAGGAAGAAGAACGAACCGAAGAAATACCGAGCGAAAACGACGGCGACGACGACGACGACGACGGCGTGTACGGCATGATCAAAGATAGAAAGAAAGGTTGGTTTGGATTTTAGAAGATAGTGTATACCAAAACGAACGCGTTGTAATAGTAATAGTAAAAGGAGAAAAGTCAATGCTTTTCGTAACGCATTTTTCTTCACTTTTTCCCCGCACGCACATTGAAAAAAACGCACACGATTCTTCCGTCGCGCGCAGCCGCGAAGAGAGAAAGATATATAGATTTTAGAGAATGCACCGATAAAACACACATTGCAGAAAGAAAGAGCGCACATGTCGTCCCATCCTAATCCTTCCCAGAAGCGGGAACAGCGGCACTTCCTTTCCGCGAGAGACCGACGACTGTTGGTGTTCGGTTATCCGAGAAGAGTCACTTCCCGGGAAGTCGAAACGCTGGTGCGTTTTTTACTCGAAGAAGAAGAAGATGAAGATGAAGAACAAAGAGGAGATAAAAGAGATCCAGGAGACGAAAAGAACGAGAACACGACGACGACGATTAAAGTTCTCGACGAATTGGACGCGCACGGGTGCGCGAGCGCGTTCGTGCAACTGCCACGAACGACGACGCGGGAGCAGCGATTTCGACTGCTCGAGAGTAAGCTTCAATCTGGCATTCAGTTTGAAGGGGCGAATATCTACGCGAGAGCGTTTGACGCGCCGAATCGACCCGAGGCGTTGAAAGGGTTGCCGAGGACATTGGAAGAGGTGTTTAAAAAGACGAGGGAGAAGAAGATCAGCGACGATGGCGCGTCGGTGCCATCGCTATTGCCGCCGGAAGGGTACACGATTGGCGGGAGCGCGGCTGTTGAAAACGGCGCGACGGGTACGAAGCGGAAAAGAGTCGGTCCTGGTCCGCTCTTATCGCTCTCAGAAAACGTAGCAGCAACAGCAGCAACAATTGTGACATCAGCAGCAGCAGATAACGGCGTTCGCTTGATTCGAGCGGATGTAAGAGGCGGCGGTGCGTTTGCGCGAGATTTTGATGCGGTTGAGTTTCTCGAGTTTGACCCGGCGACGAGTTCACCCGGTGATTGCGAGAGAGAGAGCGTGATGCTCATCGGTCGCAGAGGTAACACTAACGTAGAGAGAAAACTTGCCGTCATATACGCTGCCGAAGCTCTGCCGTTTTTTATCGGTGCGAGGGGTCTCGCGGTGAGACGAATGAGAAACACGTTCCCGACCGTAGCTTTTGAATGTATCGAGCATCCTCAAAGATGCGTGTTTTTGTGGCAGAAAGGTACCGGCGCGAACGGCGACGATGAGGTGGCGAAATGCGAGGAGATTTTGTTCGAAAAGGCGGTTTTAGAGACGATTAAAACGTTGCAGCGGACGTCAGAAGAGTTCGCGTTGAGTGCGAAGAAAGTAGCCGCCCCGGCGAGCACCGCGAGTTACGATTTCAGAAGTCAAAGAAGTAGCGAAGATACCGGATTTTTTCGTGCTCAAAGCGATAGCCTTTATCATCGAGAGCAGCATCAATGGGAAGAAGCGGGAATGACTTTTAACGACGACGACGGTGACTTACATGCGCCAAGCGTCGCTCCGTTTGTTGGCAGCAAAACGCCGATACCACCGCCAGCGGCAAATGAGTACGATCATCTGTATCATGACATCGAAGATAAAGAAGAAGAAGAAGAAGAGGAAGAAAAATGTGATAATACGAATAGAATTTTAGACGACGACGATTTTGGGGAAGCAGGCTTTGAAGGTGGTGAAAACGACGAGGATGATAACGACGGCACTTACGAAGAAGGGGAGGAAGGAACCAACCTCTTACGAAACGAAACTCCATCACCGATTGAGGAGCTACAAGACGCCGACGCCGCTGCGTGCGAGGTGAATAACAAAGACATCAACTCTCGACTGGACATCCACAGAGCGTGTTCAGAAAGGCTTATTTCGAGAACAGACGTCGCGTTTTTCCTCGGCTCGACGAACAAACATACGGATGGAAGCATTACGGAACGATTCGATTTGAACGAGCGTTTCGTGAGAGTGCGCATGCCAAAAGGCAAAACCGTCTCCTCGAGTAACTACGCGTGCGGGATTATAAAGAAAGCGTACGGCGAACCAGGACGAACGAAATTGCACGAAATCACGTGGAAACTCGTTCTGGACATAGGACTCGCTTCTGAGCCATACACCACGGACGTGGCTTATTTGTCAAACGATACTTTTACGCAAACCGAAACGAGTGCGTTTGTGGACAACTTGAAAACCAGAGATGGTGACGATGTGGCCGCGGAAACGCTCTTCGCGCCAACAATGTAATACGTAGATTAAACAATTGTAAGTAAGTAGTAGGGTAGTAGACATCAACACAGGATTTATTACATTATTTATTTGTCTCTCTCTCTCTCTTCTCTTCTCTCTCTTTCTTTCTAATTATAGCACGTTGTTGGTTATTGTTATTAAAATAATACTCTTAGTTCGGGTTGATGATGGCTTTGATTTCATCGTACATGACCAAAACCATCGCACCGCCGACGCCTCTCAAGATGTTAGAGAATGCACCCTTGAAGAACGCGCCCGCGCCTTCGGCTTGGTAAATCTTAACAAACGCGTCCATGGTACCGCTGTACGTCGGACCGGCGGCGCCGCCCTTCTTACCGGACGTCATCATCAAACGTCTACGAACGGTATCAAACGGATAAGACAAGACACCAGCGGCGTTCGTGGCGACTTGCGCGACGACGAACTTCGCAATCATGGAAGAATCCTTGGTCAACAAGGCACCCTTCCCGGTGTCGTAGAGACCAAAGTACGAACCTCTGTACACGACGATACCTTGGACGGAAACGCCAAAGCCCTTGTACAAAGCACCAACACCGCCAGCTCTGGCAGTCTTGGAAATGCAATCGACCAAACCGGTGAATTCGCGATCCTTGTTCGAACCGACATCGGCGGCCAAACGAGTACGAGCGAAATCAAGCGGGTACACAATCAACAAAGAACCCGCGCCGGCCAAACCGCCGGACGCCATGTTGACCGCAAAAAACGACCAGAATGCCTCCTTCGGCGAGTACGTCGGAAACAAGTTCTTAATCGTATCCTTGAACGCAAAGTTAAACGCTTGCGTCGGGAAATAACGGACGATGTTGGCCGTGTTACCTCTCCAGAACGACGCGACGCCTTGCTCCGCGGAGACTCTCGTGAAGCAGTTCACGATACCGGTGTATCTCGGGATTTCCCCAGAGACAATTCTCGGGTTCGCATCTTGCGTTTGGATCAAAAGCTTGACTCTTTCAATCGGCGCGGTCGCAGTTTTCGCGATCGAACCAGAGACGCCACCAGCCGCTAAATCTTTCAAGAAACCGAGCGGGTCCTGTTTTTAAATAAAAGTAATCGAGAATCGAGTCAAACAAAAATTGGGTGAGTTTCTCTCATTCCAAGTTGACAAAAAGAAAGAATCTAGATCCTTCCAGCCGTCGAGAACCCGCGAAATTCAGATCAACGGCGTCATCGCGTCCGCGCCTACCGATCGCGTTCGGTTTTGCCGCCCGTTTCTCCGCTCGCGCGTCCTTTACGAACCAAAACCGAGAGTTTTCAATTCAATAATCCATATTCGAAAAATAAAAAAGCTCCTCTCTGTGGTGGTGGATGATGTTTGGCGGCCGATCCCTTTTGAAACGTCGCGCATCCATCCATCGCGCGCAAAGACACGCCACGCGACATTTTCCGACCCGCAAAACCACCCGCATCGCGCTCAAAACTACACTCTCCATCAAACGAGCGCGTAAAATCGAACCGCACATCCCGGATCTCCTCCTAAACCTCGCGCCTTGCCTTCCGCGCGGCGCTCACATTTTGGATGTTTTGTGTTCAAAAGAAAAACAAAAACAAAAAAGAAAACAAAAAAAGAAGAACGACGCGCACCACTTCTTTCTTACTGTACGCGGTGAACTGCATCGTCGCTCTCTGCGTTCGCGTCATCGCCGAAGAAGCCGCCGCGAACCCAGAAGTCGTCTCTGGTTTCTGTTGTTGTTGCGCTTTCAAGTTGCGCTCGAACGCTTGTTCGTAAAAGGCTTTCGTGAATGCCATTCTTTTTGTTCTCGTGTGTGAGTGATTGATGGTGCGGATAAAAAGTGAAGAAGAGGAATAAATAACAAAGCAAAGGCGAAATTTTTTTTGTTTTTTTGGCGAAGAGTATACGCAACGTTAATAGGGCCATATCGATCCACATGTATGACATACGGAGATCTCTCCCTTCCACTCCTCGGTCGTGTTGGGCTTCTCGCTCGTCAGAAAACACTCGATCCTGTGAGAGAAGAGAGAAAAAGCGCGCACCCACACACCGCATATGCAGTAAAAAGAAGAGGAGAAGAAGAAGAAGAGCGTTTCATTCATCGCGCAGAGAACACACATATATATGATGCGAGTGGCAGCCTTGCGACGCTTTTTTGCGACGACGACGAAGATGAGCGTTTACTTTTCTTCGCGTTCGTGTTCGTGTGCTTCTTCTTCGTCGTCTGGTGGCGGCTCGACGACGACGACGACGACGCGAGCGGCGATGGTGCCGGATGCCGCTGGTGCCGCTGGAGGAAGCGCGAAAACCGCCAACAACGCCGCCGTCGTCGCGCGAGGTCGCCGCCGGTCGCCGTTTTCGTCGTCGTCGTCGTCGCGCGGAGATGGGAAGATGAGGAGACAACCGTTTTCGTCGTCGTCAACGTCTCGTTTTTCTTCTTCTTCTTCTTCTTCTTCTGCGACCGCTTTGAACGACGAAAAAGAAGAAGAGGAGGAAGAGATAAAAGACATACTTTCGCTGCTGTGCAGAAGCGCGCGTTTGAATCCGAACCGACCGGCGATTGCTTCTGGCGTCGCTTCCAAAGGCCCTTTGGATGCGGTCGCGTACGCGAAACTCTTCAATTTCAGTTACACGTTGTCGCAATCGAAGGTTTTAGAGGACGTGTCCGTTGGGGACAGAGTCGGGGTGTATTGCGCGCCAAACGCGGAATTTGTGGCGTCGGTGTACGCGATATGGATGCGCGGGGCGATTGCGGTGCCTGTGTCGGCGTTCGGGGACGAGACGGATCGAGCGCACGTCGCGCGCGATAGCGGGATGAAGACGTGTTTAGTGCCGCCGAGGACGAACGATTATTTCATGAGGAGCGGAGGAGAGGAAGAGGAGACGTTCACGTGCGGGGAGGCGGAGATTAGGCGAGTGTATAAAATTCCAAAGTGGGCGCTGAAGCCGTGCGAGCTTCAGAAGAATTGGCTGGAAGACGTTAGCGGCGACGGTAGTAAAAATAGTAGCAGCGATAGTAGCGATAGTAGCGGTAGAAGTCAAAGAAACGGAGAAGTGGGCGCGCTGATTTTATACACGTCCGGAACGACTGGGCAGCCGAAAGGCGTTTTACACACCAGACAGAGTTTGTATTCTCAAGCGAAGACGTTGAGAGACGCGTGGGAGATTTCCAAGAAGGACCGTTTGTTGCACTGTTTGCCTTTGCACCACGTGCACGGATTCGTGAACGGCGTCTTGGCGTCGCACGCGAGCGGCGCGACGGTGGAGTTCACGGATGCGTTCAAGTTCGATCCGAGGTATTTTTGGCGAAGGATGCGAAACTCTGGGCCAGATATAACGATGTTTTATGGCGTACCAACCATGTACGCGATGGCGTTGCGACAGTTGGACGTTTACGACAACGCAGATAGGAGGAGAAGAGAGAAAGAAAAAGAGGAAGGAGACGGAAACGACGAGACGAAGGAAAAAGTATCGACTCGATCGGAGTGCGCGAAGGAAGCGAAAGCGCTTCGCTTGTGCGTTTCTGGTTCCGCGGCGTGTCCTACTTCCATTCTAAATCAGTGGAACGCGCTGACTGAAAACCAATCGCCTCTGTTGGAACGATACGGGATGACAGAAATCGGCATGGCGCTTTCGCAAAAATTGGATTTCTCGAGTCGCGCGCCCGGATCCGTCGGCGAACCGTTGGCAAACTCGGAGTGCAAAATTCTAGACGACGCGACGAACGAGTTACTCGTGAAAGGACCGGGGATTTTCAAAGAGTACTGGAACAATCCAAAAGCAACCGAAGAGGCGTTCACGAGCGACGGGTACTTTAAAACCGGCGATGTCGTGTCCGTTTCCCCCGATAAAAAAGACTGGCGCATCGTCGGTCGCGCTTCCGTGGACGTCTTGAAAGTCGGCGGCGAGAAAGTTTCCGCGCTAGAAATCGAGGCGAGAGTTTTGGATGGTTTAAGTCAAACGTCTTTGAAAGAAATCGCGGTATTCGGAGAGGTGGACGAACACTACGGCGAGCGCGCCGTGGCAATCGTCGCGCCTTTGGACGAATATAAATCCACGGAGAATTTCAGCGAGCAGTCCTTCGACGAGGAAGTGAAAGCGTGGACGAGAGAGAACTTAACGAGCGAACGATGGATCACGAAAACGTACGTGGTAGACTCTATACCGAGAAATGCGATGGGAAAAGTCAACAAGAAAAGCTTAAAGGCGATGTTTTCGAAAGACTCTTCGTCATAGTTTGAGTGAGTCGTTGCGAGTGTACATTTACTTAGTTTTAGCATTAGTATTAGCAACCCGTTGACTTCATCACACGATTTAGACTAACTACTCGCGACTATTTTTATCTCTCGTTCATCTCGGGGCGACTTTGTTCGTGTCGTTACTACTATTATTGCTGCTATTATTGTCCCCTCCGTCGACGCTGTTGTTGTTGTTGTGATTGCTGTTATCGCTGCTCAAAGCTCTGGCGACTTCAAATTCAGGCAAAGGCATCGCGTTTAACCGTCTGAAATCCTCTCGCGTTGGGATGTCGTACTTTCCTTCTAAAAATTTCGCGAGACTGGCGGGCGCTTTCGCGCGATCTAAATACGCTCTCAAAGCGTCGCCTTGGACTCTCTCTTCTTTCGCTAAAACCTCCGAAGCTTCGCGCAACAACGCTTCGTTTAGCTGTAACGTTTCGCACGCCACAACTAACGCCGCGTTTAGCAATCCAGTCACTTCACCTTCGACGTCGTGACCGGACTCTTTCGCGCGATCGCTAAACGACCAATCTTCCGGGTTACCGCCGGAAGATAGAGTCGGTATGGATATCGGACCGACCGAGGCGGACAAACCCCACTCGGCGAAACCTTTATACGCCAACATCGTCGCGCGTTGAATATCGTCCGAGGCTCCGGTACTCACGCGTTTACACGCAATCATTTCCGCCGCGCGTCCGCCCATGAACGTGGCGATTTGCCCACGAAGTTCATCCGCAAACATTAGTTTCCTCTCCGGCTCGTCCGTGTTTGGTGGCGTGTACGTAAAACCCAACGCACCTCCAGACCGGGCGACGATAGAAATCTGTTCCGGTTTCGTCGATCCGGGAAGTAACGTCCCGACGGCTTGCGAAACGATCGCGTGGCCAACTTCGTGCGCGGAGACATTGAATTTCTCTCTCGGTCCTAACAGCGAACGTTTCTTTTCCACGCCGGCGACGGTTCTCAAGACTGCTTTTTCAAATTCCTCCTTACCGACGGTGGTTTTGTTTTCGCGACCGGCGAGTAACGCGGCTTCGTTGACTAAGTTTTCCAAATCAGCGCCGGTAAAACCGCTCGTCATCGTCGCGATTTCGTCTAACAAGTGTTTTTTTTCATCATTTTGTTGTACATTGTTCTCCAACGGCAAACCTCTCGTTTGGACGTGGACGTCCAAAATTTCGCGTCTTCCTTGGACGTCTGGTTTGTCCACTTGAACGATCCGATCGAACCGACCGGGGCGTCGTAACGCCGCATCTAACGTATCCGGACGGTTTGTCGCGCCTATGCATATTACCAATCGGCTCGCATCGGCGTCGAAGCCGTCTAATTCAGTCAACAACTGATTCAAAGTCTGTTCACGTTCGTCGTTACCCATGCCTCTCATTTTGCCGTCCGACCGGCCTTTAGCGACGGCATCGATTTCGTCGATGAACACGATCGCTGGCGCTTGAGCGCGAGCTCGAGCGAACACATCGCGCACACGAGATGCGCCCATACCCACGTACAGCTCCACGAATTCGCTCGCGGCGACTGAAATGAACGGCACGCCGGCTTCGCCGGCCACCGCTCTCGCTAACAGAGTTTTCCCGGTCCCGGGCGAGCCGCACAAAAGCACCCCACAAGGCGGTCTCGCGCCTAATTTCGAGTACCGCTCTGGGTTTTTCAAAATGTCTACGATTTCAGATAACTCTTCTTTCGCCTCGTCGACGCCGGCGACGTCTTCGAACGTCGTCGACGGTGGCGGCGTGAAATTCGGATCGTTGCGTCCTCGGCCGTTGAACGACCTCCCTCCGACTTGCCTTCCCGCGCCTGGAATTCCACCAGGCATACCACCACCTGGCATACCACCTCTTCCGCCGGGCATGCCACCACCAGATCCCATCATCATCGAATTCTCGCGAATGTTCCTCAACCAAAAGAACAAAACGATCGACGCAAAGACTAAAAACGGAAAATCAAACGCGTTCTTATCGCCGTCGGCGTCCACCGAGAAGAGCTCGACGTCGTTCTTTTCCAGCTGCGCGTACGGAGTTTGCGCGTCCGCGGGTTTTCTCGTCGCGTAGTGAATCTCAAACGACTTTGATCCGTCGCTTTTGCTCAGCGTCGTCGTCGTCTCTCCTCCTCGTCGTTCTTGTCCACGTTTTCCTTCGTTACCGCTCTTTCTCCCGTCGCCCCCGGCGTCGATCACCGTCGGTTTCCTCGGTTTCCACGTCAAACGATCTCCCGCCACCGTGACCGTCCCAATCTCATTCCTCCTCGCGTCTCTCAAAAACTTCGAATACGACACTTGCAAAACCCTCGCGCGTCTCTCTTTCGCCGCGTACGGGTTACCGTCGCTCGTCCCAAACGCCGCCTCGTACGCGTACGCCAGAAACGAAACCAACGCGTACGTCGCGACGATTTTCGTCGCTCGGTTCACCAGCATCACCGACCGATTCGGCGGTGGAGAAGAAGGAGAACGAGGAGAATGCGATTGTTGTTGTTCTTGTCGTCGTTGATTTGCACTCGTCCACGAATTGTCGTTCGTCGACGCGCCGCCAGAGCCAGATTTTTCATCTTCCTTTTTCATCTTCGAGGGTTCGTTACCGTCGATTTTATCGTCCGAAGACGACTTTGACGTCGTCGCTTCCTCCGTCTTCTCGTCCTCGTCCGTCTTCTTCGCGCTCGTCGTCGTCCTCCTCGCGTTCTTCTTCGATGGCACCACCACCAGCAGCTCGCGACGACGACGACGACGACGACTCGAAAGCGTCGACGACAAAGACGACGCGAAGAAGATGGTCTTTCGAAAGACGGCACCGTCGTCGTCGTCATCAAAGTCGTCGATGATAGCGCTCACGCTTCTCGTCCCTCCTCCTCTTCTTCTTCTCGAAGACGACTTTGACTTTGACGACGAAAAAGAACGATAATACCGATCGGGGGGCCGTTGTTGCCGCCGGAGACGACGAAGAGGGAGCGACGAAGTCGACGGAATAAGCGTCGTCGTCATGGTGTGCGCGTGCGTTCTTCTTTTTGACGAGTAAAAGTTCGATGTTGGGGAAAAAAAAAGTTCCAATTTGCACTCTTCAGAACTCGTATACATATATCATGATCGCGTATTGGAAACCATCGACGACATCGAGCGGCAGAGACAAAGTGGCTTTGGCGTCTTCTTCGTTTAAAGACGACGATAAGATCGATGACCGTGTTCTTCTTCTCCCAAAAGACGGGGATAAAAAGAGGAAAAAAAGTACGATCCTCGAAACGATCAACTTCCCGCCGTCGTCGTACGTTCGATTCAACGTGAACGCGCTGGAAAAGCTGAACCGATTGGACGAGGACGTGCGCATGCAAAAGACGAGGACGAGGGCGGAAGTGACCTCGTACAAGAGGAGAGAACCGAAGGAGAGAGGTCCGTTCGTGGTCGGGTTGACGGATGTGGAGAGGGAGAGGATTAAGGAGCAGTTTTACGTGGTGGAGGTGTTTTACGACGACGTCCGGCGTACGCGGCGGCGGCGGAGAGGAGAAGAAGGAGAAGAAGAAGAAGTCGAGAGAAGAAGCGAAAAATTTGTATTCGCGACGACGAAAGAAAACAACGAAATAGAAGAGCTGAAAGAGACGAACGCGGAGGAGTACGTGAAAGATAGCGGGTGTCGATTTCACGAGGTGCAATACGCGAGGAGGTTTGTGTGTAAAGAGGTGACCGCGATCGACGACGAAGCGGCGGAGGAAGCGGAGGAAGAGGCAAAGGAGAAGACGAATAAGACGAATAAGCGCACGAAGCAGCGGTACGCGGTGCGGATAGGACGCGTTGAAGACGCCAGAGCTGGGTCGAGGATGGTCTGTGGAAGCGTCGTGGAGGTGAGGAGGTTAGATTTCGTTTCGGACGGCGGCTGCGGCGGCGACGATACAGGAGACGACGAGGCAACGAAAAGGAAACGAAGCGATAAAGACGCGGAAACGGATAGAAACAAACTCCTTCGGGTTCTCGAAAAAATTACGGCAACCGCGGAAGGGATTTTAGCCGACGAGAGAAGAGAAAACGCCTCGGCGGCGGAAACAGGAGGAGAAGGCGCGGGAACGGCGCCGGCGGGCGAAGGAAACGACGCGGACGGCGGCGAAAAGTCCGGAGAGTTTGTGGATGCCACCGCGAAGTGGACGCTGCGAAACGCCACCGCGGACGCGTTCGACGTCCATCCGGCGGCGATGTATTGCGCGTTGATCGCTTCGGTTAACTTAGAACAATAGAACTTGCGAATTGATTGTACGAGTAGACAAAAACCGCGATTGCGAACAAAAAAAGCAAAACTGACCGCGATTGCGAACATTAATTCCTCCATTTTTACCACGCAAAAATAGTAAACATTGATATTCGTCGCGTACAATAGGAAAGCGTTTGTTAAAGCTTGACGCGCTTATCCAACAACACATACACGAGCGCATTCTGCGCGATGTCGATCTATGAAAAACTACTATTCGCGTTATCCTTCGCGATGATCTTGGTCGTCGGCGTCCGCGCGGCCATCACCGAAATATCATCCTCGGGCGGGTAAGAAGAGTTGTTCTTAATTTGTACAAATATCTCTCCCTTCCGGACCTTTTCGGACGCTTTTTCTCTCGTCCTCTCTTTTTTCTTTCTCTTCTCTCTCTCTTCTGCTAAAAAAGAGAACGCGCTCCAAACGCGCGTCGGAAGAGTAACGATTTCTCTTCTTTTATGCCTGTCGCTCGATTCGAACCTCTTTCTCTCTCGCGCGTTCTTTTCGAACGCGGCGCGCGCGCGAGTAAATTGGAAAATAAGAAAATGAAAGGTCAACATACCTTTTTTTCAAAGAGCACGTAACAACACTCACACGCATATTTTCAAAAAAAAACGCAGCGCGTTGACGACGACCATCACGGTATCTGAGTACACGTACACGAACGCCGACATCGGCGTGAGCATGAAGCTGAGAGGCTACAACGTGGACGCGACGAGTTTGGACACTTTGCAACACGGGCCGACTTTGAGGTTCAAAGCGGGCGATACGGTGACGGTGACGCTCCAGAACGATATGGCGCCGTGCGGCGCTACCTGCACGCACCCGGCTTCAGGAAACGGGTATCACTACTCGCAAAAGACAAACTTGCACACGCACGGTTTGCACGTCAGTCCAGATGCGGGGGCGGATGATGTCTTTTCTACCGTAGAACCCGGAAATACTTTAACATATACGTACAGTATTCCAAGCGACCACGCAGGGGGGACGTTCTGGTATCACGCGCACCATCACGGTTCGACCTCTTTGCACGCGGCGAGTGGCATGATCGGCTTCATGATTGTTGAAGATGCGGCGGATGAAGTGCCGAGTGCGATTTTGAATGCCGACGAGGTCGGTCCTTTGGCTATCGCGTACATGGATTTACCGGCGCTGAAGTCGATCGCGACCGATAGTCCCGGTGAAGTTTGGACTTCTGCCGCTGATTCAAACGACGGCGGTTACACAGGCTATTTTGTGAACGGTAAAGTCAAGCCGAACTACGACGTGAAATTGAACAGATGGACGAGAATCCGAACGGTTTTCCTGGCCACCGACAAAGACGCTATCATTTCGCACGACGGCGCTACGAGCGGGCAATCTTGCGAGTGGTATTTACTGGCTAAGGATGGCGTGTACGTCTCTCCGGCACCAAGAGCTTTGGACGATGGTAAGTTATACTTGGCCCCTGGTAATAGAGCGGACGTGATGATGCGATGCACTGGAAGTTTGGGGACCGTGACGGTTTCCGCCGAAGCTGCGGCTAAGAAAAGACGTCGATCTTTGCTCCAAGGCCCGGGCGGCGGCGGCGGCGGTGGCGGTGGCGGTGGCGGCGGTTCGTACGTTGCTGGCGAGTTGTTCACCATTACCGTTATCGCCGATGATTCCGCGGAGAAGACTGGTGAAAACTACGACGATCTTTCGCAATTTAATCCGAAAAGACCCGCGTACTTAATGCAGACGTTGAAGGACGAACCGGCCGGGTTACCAACGCCGATGACGAACAGTGTCACTTTCACTAAGGCAACTGGTGGTTGCGGCGTAAACAACCAACAATTTGTGGACAAAGATACACCTCTCGGCACAGTCGATCTCGGTACTGTACAGAAATGGACCGTCAATGGAAACGAAAAGCACCCGTTGCACATTCACGTGAACTCTTTTCAACTTTCAGGCGTGACGGACGCTTCTGGTTACTTCCAAGACGGAGATTGGCACGACGTCGTATATCGTCCCACTGGCGTGACCATCGACAATTATTACTTTATGGTTGATCGTTTCGCAGGAAAGAAAGTTATTCACTGCCATTTCTTGACGCACGAAGATAATGGATGCATGGGCTTTTACACCATTAACGGAGTCGAAGGCACGACCGTATCTGGCGCCACGGCGTCCGAGTTGGCGACGTTGACGACGACAACTTCGGACCTTGCCTCCGATGGAACGACGACGACGACAACAACGACCACCACCACCACTTCATCCGTCACTGGTCGTGCGAGTATGATGAGAGGTAAAGCGATCTACCTGGTAGTCACAACCGCTGTCACTCTTTTCTTTTTGTAAAAGTGACCGGAAAAAATTCATAACAGAACACGAAAACGCTTCTATTCAAACGACGTCGTGGGTCTCCACGGCGAACATCTGCGGTAAATCAGAGAGAAGATGTTTTACAGTTACGTCTACGTGCGCGATATTTATACCGAAGAAAACACTGTTAGTATACATATGCAAAAGGGTAAACACGAAATTTCATTGATAAACATTCAACTATGACTCCACCTTCTCCGCCCATTCTCTTTGTCTCCTCTCTCGCGCCGGCACAATCACATATATCCCAAACAACATCCAACATACTAAAATCACCGCCATTATCCCCAGAATCGCCTGGTTGACTTGCCTATCGCTCGCGTCTCGCATCAATTTCGTCTTCCGCAACGTATCCTTCGCTTTCCTGTGCGAGTTGACGAATCCTCTCCCCGTAGATTGCACCGGCTTTGATCGAGCTACTCGCATCCCAAACTTCGCCGAAGCGGTGCCAAACTTTCGCACGCGCTCGTTCGTCCCTATTTTTTTCGCCGCTTTGTACCAAAACGTCGTTTTTGATCCATCGCGAAGGGTCACGACCCCACCGTCTTCGTCCTCCGCGGTATCTTCGCTCGCGCTCGTCTCCAACTCGTCGCCGCTCGCGGGTACAACATCATTCAAAACGGACGCCGACGACGTAAACGCCGACGATTCGCCCTCCTCCTCGCTCCTCTCTTCTTCTTCGCCTAAGACGAGAGACGAAGCAGAATCGGAAGAGAAAGATCCCCCTTCCTTCTTCTCCTCCTCCTCCGCGAAGATGTCATCGTAATACTGGCTCTTATCGTAATCTTCAAAATCATCGACGCTGGACATGACGTTCGATCCGACCGACGGATTACTGTTCAGCGCCGGCAACAGCGCGTCATCCACCATCTCTCCACCGTACGGCGACGCGAAGTCACTCCTCCTCGTCGCTCCGTGCTGACGAGAATACAAAACGCGATCTTTGTTCCTCTTTGGTGCTCCGATGCGTGAAATTTGAAGCAACTTTCTCTTGTTGTTGTTGTTGTTGTTGTTGTTGTCATTCTCGTCGTCGTCATCGAGAGAAGAAACCAGACGACCGTTCGAGAGGGAGAGGAACGAGGAGAAGAGCGCGAAGACGACGACGAGGAGGAGGACTCTCGACGTCGACGTCGGTGCTCGCCGCATCATGGTTTTGTTTTTACTTTTTACAAGTATCTGTATTTCTGGGTTGTGGTGTACTTATTGGGGAAAATGCGACAAAAATACAGTTGCCTTTCTTCCCGAAGACGAAGACAAACAGAAGTCAGGGCTCGCGAACGCGACCAAAACGGCCCGAAAAAACAGACTCAGAAAGAAGAGCTTGCTTCTTCTGAGACAGAACGCGCGTTGGCTTTCTCTTCACCTTCTTCTTCTTCTTCTTCTTCCCCTATTATATATATTAAGCATTTGTGCGAATTTTGTTTCCCCTACGTACCTGTGAAACATAAACATGTTCGCTGGACGACGAGAACGCGCGGATCGATCGGCGCCGATATTTCGCCGGCACCAGTTTACCGCCGAGTACGATTATTCCGACGATTCAATAATGGATGATGACGACGACGACGATGACTTCGAAGACGCGCTCGAGATTGCGAGAAGAACGAGGCGAGAGATGATGCAAAATCGAGCGCAATTTGAGCAACAACAACAGCATATAAGGCGAGAAGAGGCGAAGCTTTTCTCCTCGGCTTCGGAGGAAGAGGACGAAGAAGAAGAGGAGACGGAAGAAGGCGACGCGACGGTTCGAAAAAACAAAGCGAAAGAGACAAAGGCAAAGTTAAAAGCTTGGGCCGGAGCGTACAGCACGTTCGACGACGTTCGACCGAAACCGCCGCCGTTTCCGTTACCGCGGGAGTTCGCGAAGCCGGAGTTTTTGAGAGAGGAGAGACGGGTGGATTTCGCGGCGATGGAAGAAGAAGGAGAATACGATGATGACGATGATAATGATTACATCGAGTTCAGAGGAGGAGAAGAGAGATTAGGGAGTCACGGGAAGGCGGCGACGCGCGCGATGACGCCAATGTCTTCGTCGATGGTTTCGACGCGAAACGCGAGTCCTTCGTCGTCGTCGAAGAAAGCTTCGTCGTTGCTGGTAGAGTCTCTCGCGTCGCAACTGCGCGCGTGCGAGTTGAGAGCCGCGGACGCTTTGGCGGATGCCGAGAGAGAATCAGAGCAAGCCGCCAGATGCGAAAGAGAGAATGAAAAATTACGAGAAAAACTGAAACGAATGGAAGAGTCCGTGAAGGAGTTGCAAAAAGTGTGCGCGTTGGACCGACGGAAACGCGTGGAAGGCGACGAGAGAGCGGCGGAGGCGAAAGCAAAGGAAGAGCGGATGAAATTAGACGTGCGAGAGGCGATTGCGATGTTGAGAGAGCGAGAGAGAGAGGTCGAGGAGTTTGCACGAATGGCGAAAGAGGCGGAGAGGAAGAAGAACGAGGCGAGGGAACACGCGTTGACGATGCGAGCGAATTCGAGAAAGCTGGAAAGAGAAAACGCGCGACTGCGAACGGCTGCGGCTGAGATGGAAGAAAGAATGGAACAGATCGTGTCGATGAACGAACAGTCTGGGAGATCGATTTCGGAAATTGTGCGGAGTAGTCCGATGAAAAGGCATCCACAACTCGTCGTAACTGCTCGACGAGACGACAAAGAAGAAAAAGACCGAGAAGAGGAAGAACAAGAAAGGAAAAGACCGCCGATTACGACGCAAAGGACGACGTCAAACATCGCCGCCGGCGTGAGAACCAACGCCACCCGACTCCAATCTCCGTCGTGGTCCTGGTTCCGCGCCGCCGCCGACGACGACGACACCAACGCGCGAAAAGGAACCAACGCGCAAAACCCCCCTCCGTACGCGACTTCCGCGGACCTCCGCGCCGCCAACCTCGCCGTCATCGCTCGACACGAAAAAGACATCACCTCCCTCTCCTCCGAACGCGACCAACTCCTTCAACTCTTAGCCACGAAATTCTCAAACGGCGCCGGTAAATCCATGAAAGAGCGAGAGCGGAAACTCGCCGTCGAAGACCGATTACGGCGCGTGGAGGAGAGTCTGAAACGCGCCAAAGCCGCGCTCAAAACCGCGAGACGAGAACGACTCGAATAGAAGAGAAGAGAAAAACAAGCGAACAACGCGCGACTGCTATGTATGTGTTTATCGGTATTGAAACAACGTTTCGTAGAAAAAATGTCTCCACCTTCGTTTACTAAGTTTGCTCGACCTTCTTTGAAAATTTTTTCTTTTTCATCCGATCCCGAGGGTGCAAATTCGTCAGAAACAGACGCGGACGGAAACGACAACAAAAAGGAAACGCACACCATCTCTATCTTTCTCTCTCTCTCTCGACGCAGGAGCAGAAAAAGTCTCGCTCGCTCAACGAAGAAGAGAAACGATGCCCCGCGTCCTTTCCCGATCGTTCTCGTACGTGACGACGTCGATCCTCGTCGCCTCGATCATCGTTCTGCACGCGTTAATAACGCGCGAGCAATATTTCAGCGCGATGTTGTATCTCTCGACGTCGAAAATCAGCGTCGTGGCGTTGGCGAACGTGGCGTTCGCGCTGGCGTTTACGCTGGCGAAAGTCGTGAAGAAGATATTCTTGGGGACGTTGCGAGATAGCGAGGTGGAGCGGTTGCAAGATCGCACGCGGGAAGCGGTCATGGAGACGTGTTTGGCGATGACCATTTTCCGAGAGGAATTCAATCTGAGATTTGTTTCGTTGTTCGCGTCTTTGCTGTTCTTGAAGGCGTTTCATGGGTTGTGTAAAGACCGAGCGGAACACATGGAGACGGCACCGAGAGTGAGAGTGATCGATCGAGCGAGGATTCTGAGCTTCATGGTGTGTTTGTTACTCGTGGACGTGGCTTTCGTGAAGTTTGCGATTGAACGCGTGGTGGCGAAAGGACCTTCGGTGGTGCTTTTGTTCGGGTTCGAGCACGTCATTTTGGCGAGTAAAATGTGCGTCGGGTTCGCGAAGTATTTCGTGACGTTAGTGGATCGCGCGATGGATGGAAATTGGCAAGGGAAAGGCGCATTTGTTTTTTATTTAGAGCTGTGCGCGGATTTGGTGCACTTGTGCGTGTACGTGGCGTTTTTTTCCATCATCTTCGCCTATTACGGATTGCCGATACATTTGTTGAGAGACGTGTACGTAACGTTTAGACAATTCAAAGATCGAGTGGCTGCATTTTTGAGGTACCGAAGAGTGACGGCGAACTTAGACTCTAGGTTCCCAGACGCGACTGCGGAGGATTTGGATGCATCGCAAGGCGGCGAGGACACGTGCGTCGTGTGCAGAGAGAAGATGAAAATGTGCCAGACGCACGCGGACGGGAGTCAAACGCCGATACCGAAACAAATGCGCGCGAAGAAGTTACCGTGTTCGCACGCGTTCCATTTGCACTGCTTACGATCGTGGTTAGAGAGACAGCAAGCGTGTCCGACGTGTCGCGCGTCCGTGTTGCCAGAGGAGGAGAGAGAGTTAGAGAGAAGACAGAGAGAGAGAGAGGAAGGGCAATGGCAAAGGTTACCGCCGGAATTACAGCCCGGGTACATCGCGCCGGAAGTGCAGGCGAGATTAGACGCGCAGGCAGCAGAGGCTAGAAGAGAAAGAGAAGAGAGAGCGAGGAGGGAAAGAGAAGCGAACGGAGACGTCGGGGCGGGTTCAACGGATGATGGAGGAAGAGCAGGAGGAGGAACGGATGCGCCTTCGTCTTCGTCCACGCCTCCGACGGTGACGACGGCGATAGCAGGAGCGGATGCAGAAGCGCAACGCGTTCGGGAACAGCGATTAGAACGACTCGGATCTCTTTCCGGAGGCGAGCAACAGCAACAACAGCAACAGCAACATCAGCAACGACAAACGCCTTCGGCGACTAACACCACTGCTTCTTCTTCGAGAGAACAGGCGGCGACGCCTACGCCGGCGCGAACGCCCCCTGCGCCGAGATTTGTACAACAACAACAACAACAACAAGAAACGAGAGCGACGCCGCCACCGAACATGACAACACCAGTTGCACCGTCGCCATCGGCGAATCTCAACCCGGGTAGCGAGTGGTGGACTCCCGGTACCGCCGCCATCAACGCATCTTACCAAGCGGGCATCTCCGCCGCAGCGACGAACGTGGCAAACGACGAAGCGTCATTGTCTGAAGAAGACATATCTGCGCGTCGCATGGCGCACGCTGCCGCCGCTGCCGTCGCCGCTGCTGCGCAACAAGCGCAGATGGCGTTCATGAGCGTCGCACCGCTCGGTTTGTTGCCACCAGGATCGCACATGAACGGAGGCAACGCCGGCTACTTTCCGTTTCCAATCGATTCACAGTACCAACGCGAACAACCAATGCCACTCACGCCGGAACAGTACGAAAAAGAGTACAACCGTCGCCAGGAGCAAATGGATAAAGACGCTCGCGCGAACGAGAAAATCGCCGCGTTGGAACAAAAAGTGAACGAGCTCATGCAGAAACTCGAAGACCAGCAGCAGCAGCAATCGAAACCTCCGCCTCCCCTGGAAGCGAAATTCGACCAAACTGCAAAGACGACGACGACGACGCCTTCATCTGTATCCTCGCAACAAAGCGAAGACACCAGAAAAGTCGCTTTCCGACACTCTCGCTCGGCTTCACCGTCCATAGTTGCACCGACGCCACCGACGACGACGACCGACGTGGCCGCCTCGGAGATCAAAGAGGAAGAAACGAAGGAACGCGCGAACGACGACGAAAGCGCGCCTTCTTCATCGGCGCTGGAGGCGGTCGAAGATCGTCGTCCAAACGAAGAAGTGCGAGAAGAAGAAGAAGAAGAAGAAGTGCAAGAGCGAGAGGACGAAGTTTCCGCCGCGCTTCGTTTGAGAAGAGAGAGGTGGTTGGCGCAGCAGCGAGATCGACCGCAGAACTGAAAAACAGAGAGAAAATTGAATTCATTTCACAACACGGACGTCACAAAAAAAGAGAACGAAAAGTACCCCCTCGTCCCGCGCTTCTTTCTTTCTCTTTTACTCTCTCACGCACACACAAACACTCTTTATTTTCCACTTCGATGGATCACAATCACAGCGCGAAGTGCTCGCCCTTTGCCCGCGTTTCCGCGAGAGACGACGGGGAGTTTTCTCCGTTCCGCGCGATCGAATTCTTTTTTCCCCAGAGAGCGCCGCCTTTCTTCTCTGAGTAAAGAGAGAGAGACGGGAAAGACGGCGGCATGTCCACGCGCGCGGAAAAGCTCGCGAATAATGGTTTCCTTCCGATTCGGGAGCAGTTTTTGTCGGTCGCGGAGAAGAAGGAGGAGAACGACGACGACGACGAGGCGACCGCCGCCGCTGCGGAGCGGAGAAACGAGGTGAAAAAAACAGACGAGAGACCGTTATTACGGAGCAACAAAAACGGCCTTCGGCAAGGCGCGAAGTCGCAAAAGCAGCGGAAAAGAGAAAAGTATCTGGCGATGAGGAACGATTTGTGCTCGTTCGTGGCGGTCGGGAAAGAGTGTCCGTTTCAATCGACGACGTGCGAGTGCACGCACGACGCGGAGAAGTACTTGGAGGCGAGAAGACGCGAGGAGGGGTTTGGCGGCGGGCGGTGTTTCGTCGTCGGCGGAGGCGAGGACGGCGAGGACGGCGGCGGTGCGAAGTGTCCGTACGAAATGAAGATGAAACACGTGAAATGTCCGTTTGGGATTCGGTGCTATTATTCCGATCGACACGAAAATGTCGACGATAGTAAAGAGACGAAGACTTTGCTCGAGTGGCGACGGAGCGAGGGCAGCGAAGAGTTCAACGCCATGGAGGATCGTTTGCAGAAAGAATTACGCGAGTCGACGTATAATTTGCCGAGATCTACGAAATATTTAGAGACGGTTGGGAGCGATTTGTTGTGCGTATCGAAAGCGAAGAAGAGGAAGATTACGGCGATGAATAGAAATAGTAAAAGAGACGACGCAAACGACGCAAACGAGAACGAAGAGGAGAAAATCGAAAAGAACAGGATCGATTTCAATAAAAAGTTGGTGTTGGCACCACTAACGACGGTCGGACACGCACCTTTTCGACGCATGTGCGTGAAGTTTGGGGCAGATGTGACGATATCGGAGATGGCGATGGCGTCGAACTTGTTAGCCGGCGATCGACGCGAGTGGGCGCTGTTGCGGAGACACGCGTGCGAATCGAGCAAAACGAATAAGTTTGGCGTCCAAATATGCGGCGGATACCCTGATTTAGTCAGCCGATGCGTGGTACGTTTTCAATTCTCTTTTCTTTTTTTGTTTTGTGTGCTACGACGATATAACGAGCGGGGTGATGATAAACTTTTGGGGCTCCTTTGGCAGCCGCAGCCCTAGTAGGCGCAAAGGAGGAAGCGCCGGGGAGTGTTCGCATTCTCTGGTTATTTTACAGCTCGTGAGTTCCCAGTGCTGTCTGACCGCTCGATGTTATATTCTTCGCGCGTGTTATCGTTATCTTCTCCGACAATCTTCTAACGCTATTCTTCTCGCCCTTCTCTCAATAACAATAAAACACAGGAACTGATTGAAAACGAGGTACAATGCGACTTCATCGACATCAACATGGGATGTCCAATCGAAGGCGTCTGCGCCAAAGGTGCCGGCTCAACTTTACTCACGCAGCTTAAAACTGGCAAGTTGGAGAAGATTATCGACGCTGCGAGCTCTTCGTTGCGTAAGATTCCGTTGACGATCAAAATTCGCATGGGATACCACGATCGCAAACAACAGTGGAACGCGCACGATATCGTCAATCGATGTTGCTCGGCGTCTTCTTCTACATCTCGAGATTCCCTCAATGCTGGTTGGCTCGGAAAAGTTGCCGCGATCACGTTACACGGACGAACGCGCGCGCAACGCTATTCGCGTTTGGCAGACTGGGAATACATCGACGAATGCGGTAAAATCGCCAAGACAGTTTCGAACAGCGCGGTCCCGCTCATCGGCAACGGCGACGTGTATACCTTTGAAGATTACAACGCGCACGTGGAGTCTGGAAACGTCGCCACGTGCATGATTGGTCGCGGTGCAATTATTAAACCGTGGTTGTTTCAAGAGATTAAAGAACAACGTCACATCGACGTCTCTTCCTCGGAACGTTTAGAGTACTTCGCGGAATTTTGTAAATATGGTATAGAACACTGGGGTTCCGACGCCATAGGCGTCGAAAAGACGAGAACATTTTTGTGCGAGTGGATGAGTTACACGCACAGATACGTTCCGGTTGGTCTTTTGGAACACCCGAGCGTACAAAAGATGCACTTGCGTCCGCAACGGTATTTCGGTCGCGACGATATGGAAACTTTGTTGGCTTCGGACAAAGTCGAAGATTGGATCAAAGTCAGCGAGATGTTTCTGGGTAAACCGAAAGACAATTGGACGTTCGTTCCAAAGCACAAATCAAACTCGTACGTGGCTATAAACAGCAACACCGTCACATCGTGGGAAGAAGTCGACGCGCAAGGATAAGTTCGAAAGTATCAGAGCAAAAGGTACGTCCCCTACTCTTCCTTATTTTTTTGTCCTCGCACACGCGACGATACGCGTCACGCGCGTACCTTAACCACACGCGCACATTCTTAGTGACGATACACTTTTTTTTGGAATTACCGTCCGATGTTGAGAAATGTTTTGCCTTTTGGAACGGCGGCCCTTCACAAAAACGATGAGCGGAAAAAATGGCTTCTGAAAGAATATGCGCGTAGTGTGCTCGATTCGCAACAAATCCGGTTCAAGCTTTTTCGCTCTGTTCTCTTTTCTCGCGCGCGCTCACGCGACGAGAGTCGTCGCTCTTTCTCTCTCTATCGCACAGGATGCATGAGCAAATCTCACAGAACAACAGAAATTAGATTAAAAAGCAGAATAGTATAGATTAGAATAGATTAGACGCGCGCGTGTAACGCTACTCGTATTATATACATGTACCGGCGTTGAATCACTTTCCCCAAAAAGTTAGTTACACGCATTCCCCAAAGCAATACCACGCGAGAAAGAAGAAGCCTCCTCCGACGGCGACGCGCGAGCGATGAACCGCGGAAACGACGACACCAACCGTCGCCACCATCTCCGTCGTCTCTCGCGCGCGTTCTTCGAAAAAACGCTCGCGTTCGCCGAGTGCGAAGAAGCTTCTTCCAAAGCGAAAACCGGGAGGAGTTCAACGTCGACGGCGAAGAAAAATCTCCCCGACCTTCCGCAAGCCGTCGCCAAGTCCGCTTTACGCGAACTCTTCCACCGCCAATCCGTGTTAAACTACCAACCGTCATCTTCGGAGAAGTCGACCATAAACAATTTCGTCAACGCGTCCATCTGGAGAGTTTTATTCGCGGTAGGGTTGACTGGTGTGTTTGGTTTCGCGACGGTCGATGGGAACAGTTTCGGGTTCAAGAATAAGACGAACGCGTTCAGAGCGCGCGTTTTATTGGGCGCGGCGACGGGCGCGTTAGGGGGCATGTTTGAATATCGAAGCGTGAACTTTTATAGAAATTTAGCGGTGAAAATACTAGACGAAGAGGATTCGAAGATGAGCGCTGAGTTGGCGGAGATATTGCGAGAGCGCGACCCGCTCGGCGAGTTCGTGAAGGATCAAGAGAGGAAGAAAAATCGAGAGCGCTTGCGCGGGTTTCGAGACGGGAGAAAGAGAATGATGGACGTCGGAGTCACCGTCGAGGCGGCGAGGAGAGAAGGAGAGGATGTGAACGCGCCGTCGTCCTCGTTTGAACGAGCAACAGTCCAAAAATCAGAAGGAGAAGAAGAAGAACATCGAGGAAGCGCTCCGCCATTCTTCTTCTCGGACGTCTTCGGCGCGACGACGACGCGCCGAGACGGGAACGGAACCACATCGCCAGGAGTCGTAGCCACAACCACAACAACAAATAAACTCCGCGCGGCGAAAGAAGCCGAGAGAAGAAAGCGCATACGAGAGGCTGGTTTAGAGCGGCGGCGGCAAACCGGCGGCGGCGCGCTCTTCGACTGACTTTTGCGTGAAGAAAAGGTGCACCTTTTTTGCTCTTCTTCACAAATTTTAGATCTCGCGACGCTTTTTGTAAAAACGCGACCACAACGAATACATAGCGACGAGAGAAAAATGCGCGCGTGCTGTTCTTTTTCTGCCACGTTCGCGAAAGCGCACCACCAGTTCCGCCGCCGCCGGTGTGATGACAGCGATTCTTCTTCTAAATTATCATCATCAGTTGGGGCAAAAAGAGTTCGATCGAACCAAAAGCGAAGCAGAAGAAGAAGAAGCGCGGAGGCTTTGTCCTCGTCGTCTTCTTCTTCCGAAGCGATGACGACGACAAACGACGTTTCTTTTTTATCCGTGGACGAGTTGAAGCGAGACGCTCGAGCGTCGTCGTCGTCCTCCTCCTCGAGTAGTAGTAGTTCTTCTTCTTTGAGAAATGAATTCGTGCAGATATCGAAAGCATCACCACCACCTCCGGCGGAAAACTTGTCCAAACTCCAACAGTTCGGACGAAAATACTGGCCGGCGCTGGCAATTTTGGAGCTGTTAGCTCTGATCGGAGCGAGTTTGAACGGCGTGCTCAGTCGGAAACGGCGTCAAGAGATTGAACGATTGAACATTCAGATGCGTCAGATTATGCAACGCGTCGAGGAGGAACGGTTCGAGCGGCACCATACGAAAACGGCGGCGAAAGCGAGCCGAGCGATGGAGTTGATTGGAAAAGCGAAGAGCGCGTACGCCAACGGAGAGTACGACGTCGCGATCGATTTGTTCACCGACGCGGTCGCGGCGGCGGACGACGAGACGTCCTCCGAAGAAGATAAAATCGAAGAGTCCCTCTCCGCGAGGAAAGGTTTAGCGACGGCGTACCAAGCGTCGGGCGATTTAACCAAAGCGGCGAGCGCGCTCGAAAGCGCCTTGCTCGTCGCAAAAGACAGCACCGTCTTTGGCATGCTCGGGGACGTGTACACGGATATGGGTGAGTTGAGCAAAGCCGGCGAGATGTACGACAAGTGTTTGGAAGCTATGGATTAAAGTCACGCGTATGTATCACACGCGCGCTCGCGCGGAGAACAGAGAGAGAAAGAGACGAGAGATCTCACCAAAGAGTAGTGCGCGTGCCCCCGCGTTGAAGCAGAGTCTTTTGCCATTACTTTACATATTTTGCAAAAAGAAAAAAAGGTAGTTTTCACCGCAGCCATACACCGAAGCATCTCTCTCGTCCTTTTTTGGAAATATCTAAACGTATCTTTGACTCGTGGATCTTCTCACATTTTCCACGAACGCAAACGCGCTTGATTGAGCACATCAAACGCGGCGCGCCCCTCTCTTTTTACGCGAGCGCGCGCTTACTCGGAAAGAGAGAGAGAGAGACGTTTGTCTCTTCTTCTTTTTCTTCTTCGAAGGAAAGGCGCGCGAGAAAGAGAGAGAGAGAGATCTTCTTTCGTTCTCTGCGTTTCAAAGTTGAATTTTTTGTTCTTATTCTTTCCCCACGAAGACCACTTTTACGACGCGAGGAAGAAGGGAAGGATTATTACGATGGCGACGGTGACATCGCGCTCGTTGATGTCATCTTCGCCCTCGTCTTCTCGCTTGGCGATGAGTTTCGCGTGCTCGACGTCGTCGTCGTCGTCCAGACACGCCGCGCGAATGATGCAATTTGAACACCCTAAACGAACGGTCGTGGTGCCTTTGAGAAGGCGAGGACGGAGAAGTTCTTCGGTCGTCGGCGTTCGAGCGTCGTCGTCGTCTGGCGACAACCGCCGGGGAGGAGGAGAATTTTTTGAAGAAGAGGAGAAGTATGAAACGGAGAGGGACTTCGGACCGTCCGCCTCGTCGTCGTCGTCGTCGTCGTCGTCGTCCAAGAAGTCTTCTTCGCCTTCAGCGTCTTCTTCGAGCAACAAGAACGGTTCTCCCAAGTTGGATCCGGAGTTGGACTTGCCGCAGAACTCCTCCAAGAAGAAGAAACCGCCCGCCGCGAAAAAGAAGAGTAACAATAACAGTAACAAAAACAACGCGACGAAGAATACTGCGACGAGAACAATGACAACGAAAGACAACGTGAAGATTGGTAACAGCTCTGTGCCGAAGAAGAGCGCGAACAAGAGTAGCGCGGCGACGACAAACGCGAATACTAACGCCGACGGGAAAGAAGAGCGCGAAGAGGCTCTCTCGGAAAAGGAAGAGGAAGAAGTCGAAGACGAAGATCAAGCCCCGAAACACGAAACAAGGGCGCTGTCGAAAGAGCAATTTGAAATGCAAAAGAAACGATTGGAGCTTTTAATCGAAGAAAAGGAATGGGCGGTGGAAGAGGCGAGAGATAACTCGGCGAGATCGTCTGTGAAGTTGCAACGCGTGTTGGATTACGTCAATGCCGTGGAAGCGTATAAGGAATTGTGCTCGTCGAGAGTGCCGGATACTGTTTCTGATTTTCTCGGGAACTATGTGAACGTTTTGTGTTTGCCGAAACACGCGAAAGGCTACGATGAGGCGCTTTCTTTTCTCGGAATCGATTTTGAAGACATGGACGAAGACGATTTAGAAATCACGCACGAAGATTTCTTGAGAGAGACGGAACACTACATGCGAATCGAAGAGAGATACGATTCGGAACGGAAAACGAGCGGTAGCTTCGAAGAAGAGGATGAATTTTACGAAGACGAAGAAGATGAGTATTACGAAGATGACGATGAGTTGTTGGAAGCCTTGTTAGGCGGCGACGCGAACTACATCGCCGAGATGAAACTCCCGCTCGAGCTCCACCTTGCGCAAGACATTGACGGGAACTGGCGATGGTTAGAGGATGACCTCGGAAGAGTTTTGAAAAGAAAGCCCGAGGGCGATTTTATCTTTCGTCTCATGTCTTTTGAAGACTTGATGAACGAGGGTTTGAACGTCAACTGCTTGCGAGAGGAAGTCGATCCGAACGAGCTTATTGATTTCTCTAAGTGTCGGTCGTTCGACGACGCGAGACGAGCGATGAAAGAAGCAACCGAGGCTTTGCGGAACATGGAAGCGGACGGGTGGGTGGTTGAGAAGAGCTTCTCGGCCACGGCGGCGAGCTGGGGCGCTTCTTCCTCCGGAGATTCCACCGATTCGGTCTTTGACATCAAAGAAGAAGGTAGCGGACGACACTTGTGTATGACGAAAGAGTTGAGACCGTTGAGAACAATGTCGCACGTGGATGGATTACATCCGGACGAGGATGATACGAGCGAATGGGAGATTCACCGCGAGGAAGCTGCCGGAGCGATGGCGAGAGATGCCTTCGATAGCTTTGACGAAAGCGAATGATATAATCCCCTAAATATTTTTTAACTGGAAAAAGCGAGTTGAGTAAAAATGCACTACAAACCTAAACCTAATATCTAACTCTAAACTTCAGTAATAAGTACGCGATAACTAAATACCCGCACGCTAACGAGGCCAAAGCGACCACATGCGTTCGCATTTCACTTCTCGTAGACCCGAAGGAGAAGAAATCCAAGACTTCTTTACCGGAAACTGGAACGCGAACGTCGCCGCCGCTAGACGACGGCGAAGATTTTTTGGATGGATCGCTTTCGACCAGTTTGGGCGTAAAATAAAAAGTTCCCGCGTCTAAGAATTCACCTATCATCATAGACTGGAAACCATGGTTAACAAAACTACATCTCGTCAAGATTTTAACCAAGATGTGGCGATCGCCATTTCCGTCCGCCGCTTTCGCTCTCGGCTGTTCCTCGTTGAGTAAAAAGCCACCGCACACAACGTTCACGAGCAATAATAGCATTCCGACGACGTTTGCGGACGCATTCGATGGCGTTGCAATAGACACACACGTACACAACGCTGATGCTGCAATGTTTGTCAACACGCACACGAACGTAAAGTTTACAAATGAGAAAAAGTTCAAGTGTAAACCGACGCAAAAATACGTGGCGAGAGAGAAAAACAAAGGCGGAATGGCCCGAACAACAATCACATCAAACGCGATTTGACTGATAAAATAACCGTCCACGCCGTAGGCACCGGCGAGAATTTCTCGCCTTGACAACAAATCATCCTCTCTCCACACAGGTAGGGAGGAGAGCGACATGAGCGTGAGAAATAGGAGAATGAAGAAACAACATCCCATTCGATTCTGCACGCCGGCGGTATCTCGACCACACTGGAAGAATATTGCACCGAGCGCAATTGCAGTGAAGAGCGTCGCAATGAAGTGCGTGGCAATCAAAAATGGGTGTCTAGTAGCATTTTTGCGCAAACGTGCGAGGAGTTGCTGTACTTGGACCTTCATCGGCGCGAGACGTTTCTTCTCGGAGGAACGAGTACTACCACCAGCTCTTCTCGTGTTTCCTCTCTCTTCGTCGGTATTGGCGTCTTCATTTCCGACGACTGCGTTTGACGACGCCTCCATAGCGAGCATTTCTATAGTGTTTTCATTGAGCGTGAATATATCTGAAACCGCAAAGTCTCTGCACACGCGGGAGGTCGTTTCTTTAGACGATTTAATGACGACGTCCAATATAAAGTCCGCCACGTGCACGTCTCGTGGTCGAGGCGGTATATACGCCAACGACTCGAAGAAACCTTTCGCTGAAATCGAAGGCCCGCTGTATACAACAGATCCAACACTCGAAAGAATCAAAATACGATCCAATAAACGGAAAATATCCGGTCGAGGCTGGTGAATAGATAACAACACAGTCACGCCGTGGCGAGAACCAAGTTTGGACAAGATGTCAACAACCTTTGCCGCGTTCGTCGAGTCCAAGCCAGTCGTAGGCTCATCCAGAAACATGATGCCCGGAGACATTAAAAGCTCAGTCGCGATAGAGACGCGACGCTTCTCGCCGCCAGACAGACCGCGAGAAAACTGGTCGCCAATCAAAGAGTCGGCAAGTTTCTCGATGGCAAAATCGCGCATTGTTTGCCCAACGCGACGACGGAGAGCCTTCGTAGATGTACCGCTCGGCATACGAAGCGTAGCATGGAACAACAAGTGCTCCCAAACTGTACTCGTGCCAGGTAAAACATCGTCTTGGGTCACGTAGCCGCTCATTTCTCGTCTTTCGTGACTCGTTGTCTCTGCACCGTTGATTCGGATTTTTCCTCCAACCTTGAAGTTCTTTTGCTGCTCTGAGCTTCTGCCCGCTAAAATATCCAACAACGTCGATTTCCCTGCGCCTGATGGTCCTAAGATTGCAAATGCACTTTTTTCTTTATCTTCAAAAGCAGCGCCTCGCATCGACGGCGGAAAGCCTAAATGACCACCTCCGGCAATTCCAGTTATCCCTCGAAGAATAACTTTACGTCTCTGTTTCCCACGCGTCCAAACTTTCACTTCACACGTTATACGACTGAAAGAGAACGCCGGCGATAGTTTTGGTTCGTCGTCGTCACTGGAAAGTGATGTTGATGGCGTGATTGCGCTTCTGTCTTCATCATCAATCGAGAGAAGACGCTCGCTCGAATCTTCCTCTCCTTTGTCGTCATCGTGCGCTTCCTCGAATTCAAAGGCTGTAGTTTCAGACGTTCTTTGCGCAGCCGCAGGCATGTTCTCATCAACCGAAACAAAAGAATCCATTCGCGCGTGGCGAATTTGATTTCCTGCATCAACAAATATAGAAGATGAAACGGAACCTGGTGCTTCCTCGTTCTCGTCTTCACGCCACTCGTCCATGGCGGCATCCAGCAACGCAGCGCGCTCACTACCTCCTGGAGATAAACTTTCGATCACCCGCCTCGCGAGTAAATCGTTATTCGTACCATCTAAATCTCCAGCAGATGATGTAGACGGAGAGAGTGTTGACGAAACAATTATTCCAAAACAAGTTCTTAATCGAGAGAGAAAAGAAGAACTTTTGCTCTTCTTCTTCCTGCCGCCGCTCTTATCGCCGCCGCCGCTCGCAAAATCTGAACGTTTCAAGACGAAGAAACTCACCAAAGCAAACAAAATTGCTTCCCCGCACAACCACGCGACGTCGTTTATGACTAAACTTGGATGAAATCCAAAAGTAAAGAGGACCTTTTCTCCTGGCACAGGAACCTCATTTGGAAGTTTTGTTGAGTTCGTATCGTCGTCGTTACTCCAGGATTCCGTGAGCGTGAATGTCTTTGGATTCGAAGCAAACTCATTGACAACAAGTGCTTCAAAGCCGCGAGAAATGAAGCTTAATGAAGCAAGCCATTGAAATGAAGCTGGAATTTCATCTTTGTTGAGCAAAAATCCCCCAAATAAGATGGATGTCAGAAAACATAAGCTGGCGACGGCGTTGGCGTCTGCGACTCGTCGACTACACACCCCAATTGCCATGCAAAGACATGTCGCAACAATATTCGTCAAGATGAGCACGACGACAAATGCGAGTAAATTCAACTCTCCGCCCTCGTTCAAACCAATCATTCCGTACGTTATAAATCCAAACAAGAACGGTGGAACGACGCGCATTGGCAAAATGTCAAACAAGACAGTTGAAACAAAATACGCGTTCGTTCCATACACTCGATTTGCACGTTCTCGAATGAAGAGAAGACGGTCTTCTTTCCAAACTGGAAGCGAAGAAAGCGACATGAGCGTGAGAAAAATGAGAATAAAGAATAGTGCGCCCATCCTATTTTGAATGCCACCTTGATTCAAAGCCGCATTCTTGAAAATCAAGCCAACACCAAGTGCCGCGAGAAAAGTCGCCATCACGTGCACGTAAATAAGAAAGGGGTGACGATACATCCGCCTTACGTACCGACCACACAACCAGCGACACTGCTTCGAGAAGGGAGCCGCGTACTTGTTTCTCGCGTTGACGATTTCTGCTTCATTTGAGATCTCTTGACCCAATTCAGCCATGAGCGCACGCTGACTCTCTTCGTTTTCAATCGCAATCTCCGATTTCAGAAAATCCACCGAGACTTTCGCAACGATCTTTTCCGGCGAGTTGATGACGACGTCCAATATAAAGTCCGCCACGTGCACGTCTCGTGGTCGAGGCGGTATATACGCCAACGACTCGAAGAAACCTTTCGCTGAAATCGAAGGCCCGCTGTAGACAACAGATCCAACACTCGAAAGAATCAAAATACGTTCCAATAAACGGAAAATATCCGGTCGAGGCTGGTGAATAGATAACAACACAGTCACGCCGTGGCGAGAACCAAGTTTGGACAAGATGTCAACAACCTTTGCCGCGTTCGTCGAGTCCAAGCCAGTCG
>Ga0255753_1000532_pt1 | contig 49706 bp, 65 predicted proteins | sample 041ome_10_FD_179953 | JGI IMG/M metagenome (GOLD analysis project Ga0255753, IMG submission 179953) | Coastal salt marsh microbial communities from the Groves Creek Marsh, Skidaway Island, Georgia - 041412US metaG (version 2) | ecosystem: Environmental > Aquatic > Marine > Intertidal zone > Salt... | reverse complement strand
GCGCCCGTGGTACGTACTACTCTACCATTAGCGAGCGCGGCACCGCTCTCGTTCTTAGCCACAAAACCAAGTTCTTGGCCAAGTTGGTACGTTACATCGGGGCTAACTACGAGATCGATGGTCTCGTCTTCAGTGTTCCAAGTAAGCGTGCCTTGATCACCAGTTCCACCCGTTATCTGGATAGACGCTGCTGATATGTCTGCTGCACTAGAGCCGCCCGTTATATTGATCGAGTCGGCAGTAATGTCGCCAAAAGTGGGGGAGTCACCAGACTGATACTTGTCAGCGTTAAGATTGGCAAAGTTATCATCCACTTCTTCATTGGTTAGTGGTGTTCCTTTGACATTGCGCAAAGTAATATCAGACATGGTGACTCCTAAGTTTCAAATGTTTTACGGGGGCAGAAAGCCGTTAAGAAGCGCTTAAAGTAATAGTCCACGTAATTGACATTGTGTCGTTTGCACCTTTATTAACCACAGGAAAAACAGTGCGGCATAACATAGTTCCATCAGTGGCAGCATTAAAAATGCCAGCTTCTGTAATAGCACCGGTACCGTCGCCAGCTTCAAAAGAGGACACGTACGTTACTGTGTTATCCGATGAAGTAGAGCTATCCAAAGTCTCACGAGACCCCAGAATAGATACAAGATCAGTCTGTGACCCAGTTGCCGCCGTAGTACCAGAGCCTACAGCCATGTGCGTCATAGCAGTAGCGGATGTACTAACCATACGAGAGCAAATATAAGCTAAACCAGAGTTTACAACTAAGTTTTTTTCGTTGCGAGTGTCCTTGACTTTGCCATCTTTATCTTTGACGACGATAGTCAATTCGCCTTTCAGTTTCAAAGTATCTTTAATCATTTTAGACCTCAGAATAATTGCCTATCACCGACATAATCTCCAGCAAAATACGTCATATCGACCGTGTAATCCTGCCAAAACAGCGACCCAGTATCGGTGATTTCCACTAAGTCACTGTTAACTTTACCAATTGATTTTACATCAGAATCACTTGCAGCGCTATTATCCTGCCTAGCGGCGTCTAACGATAAAGTAGCCGCGTCAGCCGTTAAACTAAAATCATAATAGTCCCTGCTATACGCTACTACTCTTGCCAACTCATCGCTAGTAATAGCATCGTCGATAAAGTATGTGCCAAACCCTAAGGAAGGTAAATCAGTAGCATTAGAGCTGTCATCTAAACTTCTGTAGAATTCTACCTGCCTGTCTAGGTTATCAGAAAGAGACGCCGTGTCAGTAGTAAACTTGCTAAACTGCATGTTCTGATCGTCGTCTATATTTGCTTCGCCGAAAAAATCGTCAGTAGCAAATAGCGTATCGTACAGATGGTGCCCTATATCTAGTGTTGGCCTACCAGCAAATATAGAAGCGGAGTCTGATAAATATTTGCCGGTCGCTGTGTAAGCAGTATCGGTAGCTGTATAAAAATCAGATAGAGTCTTGCCCGTGTCTATTGACGGCGTATCTGTAGCACTATAGGAATCTGCTATAGGCTTATTTATCCCACGAATTAGTAACTCTGAAGCCCTGATTATGTCCGAGGCCCGTTTACCAATAACAAGATAATTGGCGTCGCTAAATGTAAGCGAATCCGTAACCCTTCTGCCAACCCCAAACCTAACTCTATCTATAGTACGGGCTATATCGTCTCTGACTTTTCCTAACCCTACGCTAGGTGAGTCGGCTACATAAGCCGGGTCGTCCGCTACCTTTTTTATAGTAGCTCTAATAAGGTCTTCGACGGCAGCTACTTCGTCAAATAGCGATTTTCCAAAGGCAACTGAATCAATATAGTCAGAGAATAAACCAGCATCTTCCAATGTCTTTCGGAGAATAAACAGACCTAGCTGTATATCTGCCGCAAAGATAGAAGAGTAAGAAACTGTAAATACACTGCGTATATACGAAGTGGCGGCGTTTATATCTACGTAAGTTACGCTGCCGGATGGCTCTATGTTTGATGTGGTAAACGATCCTTCAACGGCAGATACTTTGCCGCTGACTTCGGTGTTAGTTACCGATCCTTTGGGGTCGGATCGCGTTACCTTGAAGCTCATTAATCAAAATCACTGCGCACTTTGAACTTAACTAGATCGTACATTGTCTGAATGCCGCCATCAACGTAGGTTATCTCGACCTCACCTTCAAACAAACCACTAGCCGTAAACGAATCTTGGGTAAACGGAAAAACGACAACGCCGTTTTCTGGTGAAGCCAGCACGCCGACTATAGTAGATATTATATTCGCCCCACCAACTTCTCTGATTCGCAAACGAACGGTAGAATCCGTAAGATCTATGGGAGCCCACGTATTAGAATCGTTTTCGTCATACCGCGCGCCTTCGGCTGCTTGCGAAGCATCTTTCAGTTCAAAACGCAAGTCAGGCAAAGTATCGCCCGTAACGAGTTTAATTGTGTCGATGTATGCCATCGCTCGCTCCTATAAATACTGTCAGTATATTAGCATAGCTAATTTATGACCACTAATTAATACACCCACATAACTGCCGTGGTTTTTCGTAGATCGACGTGTACAAAGTCTTTACCCACGCCGATGCCAGTGAACCCCAATGCAATTGCATTACTTACAATAGCCATCCTCTGAACGCCGTTACTTACCGCTATATCCGCAGCAATGCCCTGTGCGTGCTGGCCGGGCGTAGTCTTAGCAGCTTCAATGCTATGGCTAGGTGACCGGTAGCCGGACGTAATTACAAATGGAAATCCGCACTTTTCGCGGAGAATGTCCAGTGCTCGTATAAACTCGCTATCCATGCGATTCTCACCTGTCTCTTGGCAGTTGAACTCTTCTAGTGTGAAGTATTTGTAGGTCATAGCTTCTTAGTCTGACGCAAACGTTAGAGGTAAGCGGGAGCCGATAGTCTTAGTAATATCAAACCCGTTATCAATCAACTTATCGACAGTTTCTGCAGTAGGGCCAGCTAACGGTAGCAGAGGATTCTTACCCCACTCAGAGTTCTGATGCATCATACCAGCTACAGCGAACGGGCCCATGAACCCAGACCGGTCAAATATCTCAACAAAGTACTGACCCCAGTCCATGTTATCCGACCTGAAGTATCTATCCGTGGCTACAGCTCCGGGTATTATAGAAGCCAACCCGTACTTAGCGTATTCTCTAAGTTCAAGCGCAAGCATTGCTAGCGGCATAGTAGCTATCGCTGTCAGTGCTAACACAGCCGTAGTAGCTGTTAATTGTGGCATGCCTGTGCCTGCACCTTCGCTGGTTCGGTTCCGCATCTCACGAAGAACGCCGCCTACAATAACCTTCTGGTATGCATACATAAAGGATTTGAGCTGCCATACCAACGCCCATCTCGGGTCAGAGGCCCAGATAGGGCGCTCTGCTGCATTTGGGCGGAGGATAGATGACTCTACAAACCGTTGAAGCGCCTTAGTAACCTTCTTACCTTCAGGAGTATCAAGGCGTCGGTTTGATCTATCCCACTTCTTAACATCTTCCGCTGTAAGGCCGAGTTCCTGTAGGTATCGCTCAGAACGCGGGTTGTTGAACTTATTTTCGGCGTGACGAATTATGAACTGTACGCCCATACCTGCTGCAAACTCTCGCGTAAACTTGGTGTACCAGTTGAGCCCGATAGCGTTGAAGTACCAGTCAGACATCTTGCGGACTTTCGGGTCCATAAAGTCTTGTTCGGCTTCAGTTATCCAAGTGTTCGCTACTACTTCGCTCGTTATAACGCCTATATCACGGGCGAACTGCTGCGACTCTGCTCTGTTCTTTATCGATGCGCCTATCTCTTTGAAGGCCGTGACAAACGTATCAAAGTTAAGTTCTTTAGAGTTTATAACTGGGCCAGCAAGCTCCGGTAACGATGCAAGCGTAGCAAATGGTAGTATCGTAACGAACTGAAGAAACTGGCCGTAGCTATTAACTTTGCGCCACACTGGGCCAATCGGATTTGACTGATAGCCTAAGTAAGTAGCTATAATGCCTTCTACTTCTGCCCTATCACGTTCGCTGAGCTTGGCAAGTTCTGGCTCAAGCATGTCTACGCCATTCGCGTCTTTGGTGTGAGCGTTCCACTCAACCCGCGTAGCAACGTGACGAACGTAGCTTACTAGAGCTTCTTTAGGATCTTGTAGAAAGCCCTGTTCCTGCAGCAGCTCTCGTGGGACGTTAGCTGTAAGCTGACGCGCTTGCTCGACGCTGCTAGCTGGGTTAGTTGCGTTAAAGTCTACCGGACCGTCGTTCTGTATTGAGTGGTTAAACTCACGCAACCTTTGCACAGCTTCTCTGGCGCGGGCTGCAGTTATGCCGGGGTTATTAGCCACGATGATGGATATAAAATCATCTTCCCGCTCTACTGCTTCCATCAAATTAATGACCGTCGGGAAGAAGTCTTGCTGACGGCCTATGTTCGTATTCGACGGCTCGATGTAGTCTACATAGATATCGTCTAGAAACTTACGAACTGATTGCGCCATAGGTGATAGCGACGCTGTCGGCTCGCTAGTAGCAGCCTCTGCTATAGCTGCCTGTACATTCTCGTCGGCTAAACTACCGACGTCTTTTTCAAACTTGTTTTGCAAGTCGTCTACTTTACGAGCCTTTGCACCTAAGAACCCTAAATCACCGCCGCCAGCTTTGTCTTGTGAGCGGACGTAAAACATATTCGCCAGCTTATTACCAGCTATCCCACGTAATACGCCGTCAGCCGTGCGTACAAACTTCAACAAGGGGCGAACGTTTGGATTGTTCGCTACGTCTGCTATCTTCTTACGCCAGTGAGCAGCTAGCGCCTCGCCACCTTGTTCTACAACAGCTCGCTCCATCTCACGGGCCAGTTGTTTTTTAGCGAACGCTGTTTCTTTGAACGTCTTGCCGTCACGTCTTGCTTCAAGCACAGCGTCCATAAACTGGTCGAACTGCTGATCAACTTTACCAGTAAGACGGCGCTTGAAAATACTATCCATCGACCTGTACAAAGACTTAATCTTATCTACTAGCTGTTTGAAGTGACGCTCTACAAGCGACTTAGCCTGCTTACGTACAAATCTGCGGCTCGCCCACTTGGCTACTTGGTCGGCATACCACTCATCAAACCCACGTTCTTCATTGTACTTAGTGACGTAACTTTGATACTCCTTGTCTTTCTTATAAGTCTTAAGCAGAGCGGCACGTAACGCTCGCTGATCTAAAGCACCATTCATGTGCTCGGCGAACATAACGTGGCCTAGCTCATGGCCAGCAGACAAAGCGGTTTGGAGTGGATTGGCCTGTTCACGAAGCATAATAACAGGTCTGCCATTCAGTCCAGTCACAGACCGCCCGAACAACTTAGGTCGCGTTCTAAAATCTTGAATAGCATTACGAATAGTACGATAGTCAGCTTCTGTTGTGAACGTAGCACGCAGCTGTTCGTCGGACGCTGCTAACAGTTGCTCTACGTTAAAAATCAACGGCTCAACACGTAGCTTGATAGTGCTAAGCACGTCAGCCACAAATGCCGCTACATCACTATCAGCGAACTGTATTTGTTGCACTGGCGCAGCACCAGATGTGCTTGGTGCCCTGCCGACTCTTCTATCTATCCCAGCAGTGTCGTCTCTGGGATCGCCCATCATTCTTTCTATTTCTGTCTGCCCTATCTCTTCGACCGGCATGTCATTAGGGTCAAATTCGCCGCCTATACGAACTACGTCGTAGTTTTGTCTTTGGCCGTAAAAACGCTCGTAAAAACGCTCGAACGCATCTGCGGCTTCTGGCGTTACATTGCGCTGCATAGCAACAATGTTGTCCGTTCGTGTGCCATCTTCGGCCACTTCGTACGCTATAACAGTAAGCCCTTGAGAAGGGGCTACAGAAGAACGTGGCGCTAGCAGCTCTCGTAGGCGTACGTTAGTGCCTTCTGCTCGGCCAGCTACAACATTCATAGCGTCTGGCAAGCGCCCTTGCACGTCGTAAAGAGATGTACCGTTTACGAGAACGTCGTACCCTTCAAGGCGAAGGTCCGCTAGTATTTCTTGCAGTCCTTTCTGAGACGATTCGAACTGGGTATCACCTTGGAAAGTACTATCACCACGTTCTTGTACTAAGCGTCTACCGGCGTTGGTTAAGTCAACCATGTTGACCTTGACGGCTTTACCGTCTGGGCGAACTACTACTACCGGGGAAGTCCTAGCAAACTTACTACGTCTTGCTTTGTTGACGGCCTCTGCAACAAACTGCGGGCTACTCTCGGTAGGGTCTACGGGTAGCCCTTCGCGTATCAGCCTATATTTGCGTACCAAATCGTATTTACCGCCGCCTTGATCTATTTTGACATCGGCCTGTTCTATCCTAACGTCTGCCGTAGGGTTGGCGATTTGTTCATCGACTGCTTTTTGTAGCAGCGCTTCTGTCATGCTGCCAAAGAACGGATCGTCCCAGTCCGTCTCGCCGAAAGTAGCCTCGTACTCTGCACGAGCGCTGTCAGTATTTGCAAACGTCTCGTTCGGATCGCGCCTAATATTAAACGTACCAACTTCAACTGTTTCTATATCAGCCTCTTGTACGTCAGTTCGCTCTGACAGTTGTGCTTTAAGGCTGGACAGCTCTTCTGAGTCTATGTCACGTACTACTGGGCCTTGCTCACGCTCAACGCGCTTGTTTCGTTCTTCTAGTGCTTTTTCGACTGTAGTCTGACGGATGCTGCCGCCTTCTGGCATAATGCGGGTTGCAGCGCCAAATGCGTCTGCTAAACCAGCCGAGTCCGTTACTTCTTCAGATACAACGCCTCCATCGCGATCAACAACCTGCACTACTGTGTCGCCGGGCTGAGCTGCGTTCTTAGGTTTGCTGTAGCCTAAAGCATCTGACAGTGACTGATCGCTAGCGTTTGACGCAACTACTGACTCAACTACGTTTTTATTCGTAGATACAATAGTGCCCCTGCCGGGTACAAAAGCTGCGTACGCAAGCTCTCCGTTGACCGTTATCTCTGTCGGTTTGCCTGTACGGGCTTGGTACTGCGGGGTATCTCCAGCGATCCACACCGCTTCTTTGGAGCTGGTCTCGTCAACCATAGCGCTAAGCTGAGCATTAATGTCAGCCTGTGGCTCTGGGGTCGTGTACCCAGACATTACATCACCGTACTGCTCGGCGTTAACCTGCTGGTCAAACTGCTGCGTCTGCCCAGAATCAATATAGCGTCTAGCTTTATCGATGACGTTTGCTACAGCGGTTATCGGGGCCGAGTCTGCTATAGCGTCTCTGTTAGATAGTACGCTACCGGCTGCACCGCCGAGTGCACCTACAGCGCCACCACTAAAGAATCCAGCGAACGCTGCCTCGCCGAGACGCATCGCCGCATCCTGTGCAGTGAACGAGTCATCCATAGATGCTCTATTGGCAACAGAAATAGCCTCTTGTACCGTCTCTGTACCGGCCTCTATAGCAGCGGACCTGCCAGCAGTAGTCGCTATATCTTGCGCCAGTTGTGCAAATAGCGATCGATCTTTTACTGATCTGTTCCTTGCCACCGTAGCTACAGCCTTTAGGATAGCGGCTTCACCGCCAGCGCCGACTGCAGCAATTGGAGCGCCAACTAAAAACGCCCGAAACGCTTCGTCCGTGTTCAGATCCCGCCCAGAGGCAAGCGACTCCCTAGCACCTCCTGCAGACGCAGATACATACTCGACGCCAAACGCGCCTGCAAACGCTCCTTTCTTTGCGTAGTCGTACGCTGCTTGAGCAATAAGCCGCTCGTCTGGAGTTGCTGCGCCAGCCGCTGTGCGCTCAAGAGAGTCTCTGACTATTCTATCAGCGGCTTTCCTAGCTGCTTTTTTGCCTACAGATTTTGCTATAACGCCGCCGATGCCGCCACCAGCAATGGTAGTTAAAGCGAACGGTACTGTCTGCCCTGAAAGTTTACCAATTTGAGTTATAAATCCTTCTACGGTAGGTTCGTTGTAGAACTCCTCAAACGACTGTGTGCCAGACGTAGCGCGTGCAGCAGCCTGCTCTGACTGCTCAGCTAAGCGGATGTTCTGAGCTGCAGCTTCTTCGTCGCCAGTAACTACGTTTAGCAGTCCTTTGAAATACTCGACGTCGGATGCCATGTTTTCAGCCCCAGCAGCGGCTCCTACTGCTACGGCTTCGCCTATAGTACTCGGGGCGGGGGCGGGGGCACTAGCTTGCCCCGTTACCAGATCAAGCGCGTTTGTATCCTCTGCACCGTCGTATTGAAGGAACTGCTTAATCGGGTCAAATGCCATTTACCTACCTGCATTTCGAGTGGCTGCATTAACGACTATATCATAGACTGATTTGTCGAGATTGAGTAGATCAGTTGCAGATATAGCTTCATCCGTTCTAGCGCCAGTCTCTGTCAGGTAGTAAAATCTAGTTGGTCTACCAGACGCGTCTGTCTCCATCTCTACACGGCTTAAGTCAAAGTCAGTAGCACCGGCGGTATCTACGGCGTCTGGACGGAAGAAGCTGTAGAACGTCTGTGCGAACCCCCCTTCTTCTTCGGCAGCATAACCGGCTAACACAAGACTAACGCCAGAGTTGAGGGCGGACTGGTACTGTCGAGCTTCCGCTTCAGATGTAGAAGAAGACGCTTGTTGTAAAAGCGGCGCAAGGACCGTTCTAGAAAAGCGTTTAGCGGGCTGAGCGCCTATGTTGTTCTCTGTGCCGTCTTCGCCAAAGAACACCTTATTGCTTTCTTGGATAAATGTAGACGCTATCTTAGAAGCGGCATCTACCCTTGCTTGTTCAGAAGCGTTCGCATCTGCTGCGTCCTTAGTAAGGTTTCTTCTAAGTTCAGCAATGCGTACGTTTAGAGTGTCTCTGTCTATCTGCTGCTTACCGGCTTCTTGCGCAGTGAGGCTCAGAGTGCCGGTCTCTTTCAGGTTGCTCATCTCTTGCCGAGCGGCATCTCGAGCCGTCTGATCAGGAGCAATGACGGACAGCAGGGCTCGCGTGGCCAACTGCTCGCGGGTAGGCAGCTTAGCTACGTCTCGGATGCTAGTAACGCCAAACTCTTGTAGACGCTGACGCATAGTACTTATTGCCTCAGCGGAGAATGGTAAGTTGCCGTTGTCTACAGCGGCATCCACTTCTTCTGGGGTCATACCTTCAACGCGGGCAATAACTTGATTCTCTAGCTGCTTGTACGCGTCGGTGCTCATTACAGGTGTACGCATGCCGAGCGACTCTTCAAGCTTGGACTGTATGTTCATCTTCTCATCGATCTGAGACTGCCAGTAATCTTTTCGGACAGCAGCAGCTTTGTCACGGCGAGCTGTTAGGTCTTTGATTTCTTTATTAACGGACTCTAAAGACGCCTTGTTTACCTGTTCGATATATCCGCGGCGATCATCGTCTTTCACGTTGATCCGCTCTTGTATACGTCGTTGAAACTCTGGCGACTTATTACCCTCCATTGTCGCTTGTAGTTCAGCAATATCGTTATCGTACTTCTCTATCCGTTTTTTAGCCCTGTTTAGATCTACTTCAGAAGCCGTCATAAAGCTTTCGCCGGGTACTCTTACACCTTCACTGGCTTTAGTAGTAGGGCTACTGTACTCTACCAACTCACCGCGAATATCTAACACAGGCGGGATTTCAATCCTCATACGGTTAGCCGCCTCTGTAAGAATAGACCGTCTTTCCTCGTCTGTCTCAGCAGTAGCTAATACTCGTCTGAACGCGCGCGATGCTGCGGGGTCTTTCTGAGCGTCAAGAGCTGCGACAACGCTGCCTTGCAGCTTCACGTCAGCAGTCTGCGCATCGATATCGGCTTGGTTAACGCCCATTTGCGCTTGATACGCAGCACCTCGGTTAGTTGCAGCGCCGTCCATAACTTGAAAGCTGACCCACTCACTGCTAAGGACGCTGGCTGCTTGGGCCGGTGTTAGCATCATTGTGTTTTCGTTGGGGTCACTACCACCTTCTTCAGTAAGAACGCCCATCTCGCCGTTATCATACTGCCCTACGATAGATAGTAGGCCTGTTCTTGGGTCTCTATTTATGGCTGTATAAGTGAACCCTTCTGGCCGAGGAAGGTTACTGTTATTCAAAACTTCAAGGGCCCACCGATCTGCAGCCGAATCACCTTCCGCTAAAGCCGCGGCTACAGCCGTTGTGTCCAGCCGTTGTGCATTCTTTGGGTCAATAAAACCTTGTTTACCGGCATTATTATATAGCTGACCAGTAAGTAAATTGCTCTGCTCCTGATCAAATTCAGTCTGCGTTCGTTTTTCTTGGGCTTGCATTATACCCAGTTCGCCTTCAGCCACTGCTACTTGACGCTGTGATACCCTAATACGTTCTGCGCCTTGAGCCAGCTCTTTTTCAGCTAGCTTAAAGTTCTCATCAAACTGACGTTTGTTCTCAGCTAGTCTGTCTTTGCCTAGCTTAAGCTCTTCATCGGCCAGCCCGAGTTGGAAGTCCCGCTGCTGAAGCTCGCGCTCTTTAAAAATGTTCTCTTGGCGTTGCTGCCCAAGCGCCATAGCACCTTGGAAACCAGCTAGTAACCCGCTACCGAAATCTTGTACTGCCATAAGTGTCTCCTAGAACGCGAACGCAAGTATGGCTGCAGCGCCGAGCGATCCAATAGTGCTGTAGGTCTGTGCCTTAGAAGCGGCTTTTGCTTGAGTGTAAGCGTTCTTACGCTGTGTGGCATCAGCTGCTGCCGAGCCTAACTGTTGCTGTGACGAACGGTTTACGCCTTGGCCTATGTTTATCAAATCAGACAGCAATGCAGTATTAGCTTCCCGCTGTGCAAGTCGGGCGTCATTTATCGACTGTATACCACCAAGTGTGTTCGCTCGCTGTAGCTGTAAAGACTGCTGCTGTCGTTGGGCCGGTGTCAGTGCAGCACCATAACGCTGTGCGTTACGCTCTGCTATACCAGCTGTTAGGCCTTGTGCTACGCCTACATCTTGGCGGGCCTGATCTATAAGACTAGTGTCAGTCTGTGCTTTCTGTATCAGCTGCTCTTCAAACCCACGATAGTTCTGAATATAGTCAAGGTATTCCTGACGAGTCATATCAGCGTATGCTTGCTCAGGGTCAGACACTACAGGCAAAGCATTAGGGTTGCCGGTATAAGTGCTAAGATACTTATTAAGATTTGAAAGATCGCCTAAATCCATATCAACCGCCTCCGAATAAGCCAGAAAACGCTAAGCGATTCTTAACCCCGGTAACACTTTGTCCGGCGCTATTAACCGGTGTAAAAAATGAACCGCTTACTTGTTCCGGCGGGCCCATACCGGTAGGGTCCATACGCTGGCCAGTAGTCTTCATGTTCGAGACACCTTGGCCAATAAGCGTACCAGCTATCTGACCCGCAGCACTCAGCTTCGCTTGAGCAACTTCTTGATTAGCTTTAGCCCTAGTCAACGCTTCAGAAGTAGCTAGTCGTGATGCCGCTGCCATACCAGTCTGCGCATCAGCCGCCTGACCGCGAGCAGTGCCGAGAACATTTGTTTGCATTTTGTTCTGGATATCTTTGGCAGCTACGTTGGCGATGCCTAGCTGGCCTTGGTATGCTTGCGCCATATCACCGGCGGCGGTTGTGCTCTGAGTCTGTTGGTACGACGGTTGTGCTGTAAGCGCCTGCATAGTATCAGCGTTAGCCCGACCTCTTAAACCAGACTGCACATCCGCTGTGAGAGACTTGTCTCGCATCTGCTGTAGCAGCGGGTCGTACTTCTGCTTAAAGTACTCGTACTCGGCCATAGCCACAGAAGCAGATGCTTTCTCGGCTTCCGAAGCCTTATAATCTTGTGCTTTTGGTTTACTGCCCATTATAAATACCTCGTGAAAACGACCGTGTCGATTTCCCAACCAGTATTAATTAGATAGTCTCTAACCTCTGGTATAGCCGACCTAACTTCTATCTTTGAGTACCCAGCGCCTCTAGCGGCTTCTTCGAAGAATACCCTGTGCACCACAGCTAAATTATGCCCGCGTTCTCTTGCCCACGCCAGCCATACTAAGAATGTTTTCTCACCATTAAACGTATCCGTCTCTGTAGTAGTAACTACAAAACCTTGATCCGTAGTCCAGAGTATGGCCTGTTTAGCGAGTATCGCTGAATAAACATCTTCTGGTCTAAACGTAAGGTTTCGATCCTCCTTAAGGATCTCTTCTATACCGTACTTGACCCAGTCCCACTCTTGTCGTACGTCGCTTAATACAGGGCTAACCACCGAGTCCATATCTATTTCTCTTTTGCGCTGTACGTGAATATATCCCGCCATATTTAGTTTTCCTAGCTACACCTGAATCAGCATGTCGAGCTCTACGCTCTGCAGCCACTAAACCTTCATTAAACAACGAGCCGTATACTTGAGCCCCAGCGTAATCTGTCCACTCTTTACTCGGTAAACGCAATAATCGAAACAAAGCGCCATTAACAATAGTGTCGTGATAGTCGTTCATCACGTCGTTGTCGCAGGTGGTTGACCTGTGAGTAGGCTTCAACTGAACGCGCAAAACTGTGGACGACGGCTTAGTCGATTCTGGGACAGGTACCATCCAAAACAGGGATTGGGTCTGTTTTATAAAGTACTCTGGGGTACCAGCATTGTCAGAATCACGCCAGCTCGGTAGACGCTGCTCTAGCAAGTTAGTGCTAATCGGCTCCAAGTCTTTGCCGTCGTGTACGACCCACATTATCTTGTGCACCACTGTACCGGCGGGCGGTTCTAAGTCGTACTCAAAAGTGTTGGCTACTGTGGTTATTGGGTCTAGCTCTAGCTGATATACGCCTGTTTTCTCGCACAGTTCTATGACCGCTGATCGTATGTTGTTCTCAATCAGCGTATCTGGGCAGCCCGGTACCATTGGGATGATTTCTGGCAGTAGTGTCTCATAAGCTATCGCCATGATTTATTACCCCATAGGAGTTATAGGAGCCGGTCTAGCGTTCTCCAGATTCGGCGTAGTAGCGGCGTCTAACTGGCCTTTGCCGGTAACTGAAGCAGTAAACAGCTGGAAGTGGTTAGCTGCTCGCTGCGAGTTCCCAGCATACTCTGCATCCTTCATATACGCCATGTACAATACATAGTTCATAACTGCGTTTGCGTATATGTCTGGTATATCCAAGTTGTCGGCTTGCTCGACAGTTGACGGATTAGCTGAGTAGATTATCTCTAAGTAGGCGTTACCGTCCACGCCCGGATAGACGTAAAAATTACGTGGGTTTTGCTCATCGTAAACGTAGTGTTTAACGATATTTGTGTGAGCAGCATCTCCGGTAACCGTCGGATCGTGCCAGTCTGGCGTCTGAGCGTCGAGAACTTCGCGAGAAACGATGCGAACTGCTCGTAGTCCGTTGCCGCCAACAGCTGCCGACATATTACGTACAACCCGCAACAGCCGGTTGCCATCGTTGGGTATATCCTGCTTAGTGCCAGTTGCCAACGTAATGGTCGTATTTTTAGCCGACGCGTCCGGCTTTAGCAGGGCTATTTCGCGCTGTGCGTCGTTGACCCACAATACAAGCTCGCTTACTACCGGCCAGCGTACTCCTGTGGTGTCTTGGAGGGTTGTTTGAACACGGTCGATAACGCTTTGTACTGTGACTGACATGGCCTACCTCGTTAAGAGTTGAGGGCTATCTCCCAAGCCCGCTCACGCTCTTCCGTACGGACTGTACGGCCTAGAGCCTTATTCACAACTGCGGCTTTCGGTGTGCCGTCAGCTTTAAAATCTTCTGGGTTGCCGATCTCAATCAGCTTCTGTAGAACGGCGATTAGAGCTTCGTCTTCGCCTTCGGCTTCTTCTATTACCTCAGCCGCCGGTTCTGCATCAATGATTGGTTCTGGCGCTTTCACTACGGAGCCGACCTGTCTAGCTCCCATCTGCATCGCTATAGCACCAATGGTGTGTGATACTTCGCGTGCCTCATTAGCTTTGAACACTACGACTGCGCCACTTGTGGTAGCGACTCGTAAATCCTTGTCCGAGATTATTTTCATTAAGACTCCTAAAAGAAGAAACCCCCTCCGAAGAGGGGGTACCGATCTTACTGAGCAGTATCAAGAGCGATAACACCGAAGTCCTGTACAGAACCGCTGTAGTCGCTGTTGTACTTAGGCTTACGCAAGCCGAAGATCTTGCCGATGCTGATACCAGCTTGGTTGCCGTAGTCGAAGGTATCTTCAACAACTTCTGGCATACCGATGTCAGCCATAGCAAGAGCCTGAGCGCCGCAGAACAGTGCGCGAGCACCAACTACGGTTGCGTCTGCACCCCACTTGTAACCGGGATCGCCTGCTTCTGAAGAAGTACCAGTGGTTGCGCCTTCAGTGCTGAACACGTGACGGAACTCGTGGACCATTACGCCGTCAACCATCAGGCTTGAAGAACCAGCAAACAATTGGTTGCTAGCACCGCGAACGCCTGCGTTACGTACGTTGGCCAAGAAGTCACTGTCGAGCTTCAGGTCAGCCATCTGCTGAGGAGTCACGAACAAGTGGAACACTTCGTCGTTGCCTGCGCCACGGATGCCACGAATGTAGTTGTCTTTAGCGTATGCTTTAAGATCTACAATGTGACGATACTTGAACACGTCTGCAGTAGTGATAGCAGTAGTGTCGCCAGTAGCCAGATTGTTACCATCGATACGAAGGTGACGCGCTGAAGTAGGAGCAGAAACGTCTGAAGCGAACTCAAGGTCAACCAACTCGTGTCCAGCAGTAGCTGAAGTAGGTCGGAGAGCACCGTTCGTTTTGTGAGTGTAAGCAACGCCTGACAGAGTCAAGAACGCCAACTGGTCCATACGGTCAGCCATTGCATAAGCAAGTGCGTCGCGTGAGGTCTCACGGAAGTTAACTACTGATTTCTGGTCAGCCAATCGGCCAGCCAATCGGTTAGCAAAGCGCAACTGATCAAGCTGGATGGTGATGTCGTACGCACGAAGCGCTTCTTCATTACCTTCCAAAGTGTAGTCGCCAGTGATACCGTCACCAGTCATGTCGGCAAGCAGAGTGATTACTGCACGAGCGCCTTTGTCAGACTTAGTGAGTTCAGTAACACGCTGAACCATTGCATTTGAACCAGTTCCTGCAAACTGATTGACGAAAGACATGTTGCGAGCAACACGCCAGAAGTCGCGACTCCACGCGGTAAGCTGTTCTGAAGTCAGCGACGCAAAGTTAGTATTAGCCATTATGGCCTCCTAATGCGTTCGATATGTATAGTATTGGGCCTAAACCCATTCATAGCCGACTTGTGGAGCGGCTAACCCGTTTCCTCGTATCGTGAGGTCAACGACCTAGCGCTTATTTACGAGGTGCGACCTCGGCAGGTTTCACGCCTAGTGCAGGCGAAGTATACGTTATTTACGTGTTCGACACGACCAGTTATCGTACTGATAAACGAATGTACTTCGTATATTAGCGTCCCTAATAAAAGGACGCAAGGACTATCTGTACATCTTTGGCTTGGCTTTTGGCTTAGACCGCTTCATGCACTTACCTGCTGCTTTGCACTTTGCGGGGCTTGGGCATCCTTTGCATGGCTTAAACATAGGTTTTTCTCCTTACCATTTAACTTTATCGGCCCAATAGGCCGCCGACATCTTACCTTTCGAGATGTTTTTTGCATGCCGAGCTTTAAAAGACTCCCGTCGCTTACGGTAAGACGACGATTCACCTTGTTTTTTAGGTGAACCTGACACGCCTTGCTGCCCAAAGCGGATTGTCTTTACCTTATCACCCTCTTTCGCCACTACAACATGCGATTTTTTAGGGTGGCTAGGCGTGCGCTTCGGCTTATTGTAGCCTGAAACACCGGCCCTAGCGAGCCGGGGGTCTTTTTTGGACGGCATTTGTCACCTCTCCTACAAAATGTCTCCACGGAGACGCTTCAATGTGGCTTCCGGAAGGGCATTGAACTCGTCTTCCGTCATATTACTGATGTCCATCAGCCTTTCGCCACGGTTTGCAGAGCTTTCGCCGGGTAATTCGGGCGGTTGTGACTCTGCTGCTTTGATCTTGCGGCTTACTTCTGCTCGTTTTTTAGCCAATTCGTCCACCGGTCGCTTGTTAGTGTCTGATAAAGACGGTTTAGCTGGCTCTGGTGCTTCCAGCCCGTACTCACGGATAACGAATTTAGCTGCTTTCGATAGCGCCGCTACTGCATTGTCGCCTTTTACGATGAACGCGTCACGTAAATCGATGACTTCCTGCGTGTACTCTGCGTTATATTCCGCTGAATTCACGTCGAACATGGGAAAGTTGGCCTCTAAGTCAGATGCTGCCTGCTGTAGAGCAGTCGCTTGCTGGCTCTGCGTGACCTGCTGGGTCATTTTCTGAGTCATTTCGTACTCAAGTTGGGCACGCTCCGCCGCACGAATCTCTGCACGAAGGGCTGCCGCCTTCTGAGACTCGCCATCTAGCAGCAAATTCTGGTACTCGATCTCTTTCTCGGCGAAATCATAGTCAGAAGGTGCTTCGGCTTCAGCCTGTTTGGCCGCCATAAGGTCGTCTAGCTGCTTTTGCAGGGCTTTCTGCTTGGCTAACACCTCATCAAGGCGTGATTTCGGCACCATAGGCTTCTTGGTATCGGGTTCTGGCTCTTCTTCTAGCTCTTCAAGCTCTTCAAGCTCCGCTTCGGGCTCTTCAAGCTCTGCCTCGGGTTCTTCCTGAACTTCGGCAACGGGCTCCTCCTCGTCAATCTCTGCGACTGGCTCCTCTTCTTCGATCTCTGCCACTGGCTCTTCACCAAGGCCGAAGTTCATATCAAGACCTTCGGCTTCTTCTAGACGGTCGGCACCGGGCATGGTGTCGAATTCGACTGATTTTTTGTCATCTGACATATCAAACTCCTATTGGTTTCCTATAGGTCGCATATCCGGGATATTGACCTGCTGGGGCCGCTGTTGTTTGGCAGCGGTCTGCATTGCTGTAGCAGCAATCCTTGTAGCCGCTTGCGTCTCGGCTTGAGACGAGCGGGTTCTATTTGTCAGATCTGCAAGCTCTCTACGCAGCTGCAGCTCTTGTTCCTTCATTGACAGCTTGCTCTGAAGCTCTGCCATACGCATCTGTGGGTTGACCTCGGATACGTCTTGTACTTTCGCGATGTTGATAGCCGCTTCGGACTGTAGTTTACGTACCTCAGCTTCCAGCTTAGCGATTTCAAGCTGTACTTGCTGCATAGCAAACTGCTGCTGAATAGCCGCTGCTTCCATCTGCTCTGGCGACTGCTCTACGCCCGTCATCATACGTATGCGTTTGGCTAGCTCGCCCTTACGTGCCAAGTGCGAGTATTCGATGATAGCGTCATCAGGGATAGCCACGCCAACCTGACGAAGGTTAAGTGCCTCCGCAAACTGCACTTCGTCGAACGAATCGCGAGCTGGCGCGGTGCTGACTACTACATCGTATTCACCCAACGTTAAGTCGTTGATAATACGGCCTTCTGGCGTCGTTTGGTTGATCACCATCTGCTCTCTTGGGCGCAGGGGGTCTTCCTCGTTCGTAACCTGAATGATGCGCTGCTCAGTGTAGAAAGTCTGAATTAGATTGAGGATCTTCTCGGCCAAGTACTGGCGGGTCTTTCTCAGGTTATCAAGCGGCACCTGAATCATGATAGCGCCACGATTCTGCTTGGCTTGGATAGCGATACCCGATACTTCAGCGCTGTCGGTGCCAAGCATCGAGTCGTTAATGCCACTGATCGCTTTGATGTTTAGCGCCGCTTTCTGACTGATGCGGTCGAGCCCTGTTGGGATCTGATTAGGCTGGATCTTAACCGGTGGATTAGAGCCACGGTTATACTCAAGTACCAGACCAGTCTCTGCACCGTGCTCTTCTAGGTCGTCGGCTGACATGCCAACCAGCGAGCCGCTCTCTACCATCCAGCCGCTGTTAGCGGTGGTGTTAACAATGTGCAGCTCTTGGCTTGCGATCTTGTTGAGCTGCTCTTGCGGAGACAACAAGTTGCGCACCATGCCGAATGGTCGGCCACGGCGGAAGTAAGCGAAGTACGGCACGATCGTAAAGTCGGCGTACGGAGACCAATCATCGTGCAACACGATCTTGTCGCATGTAACTGTCCATCGCACTTTGCGCTTGACCTTACTGATTATACTCAAGCCGTACTGCTTGGCGAACTTTTTAGCCTTGCCCTCTGACCATGATTCTGGGATATCTCGCTGGTCGCCAGTGTCGGGGTCAACGAAGCAGTCTACGCGGTGCATGCGTTTGTGCTGACGCTCGATGACTCGCAGTGCTTTGACGTTGCGGTACTCGTCGTCGCCGGGTATGCCAGCGCCTAAGTAATCGTCCGTAGACTCTAGGTCACCGAACCGGTTCTCTTCGTATTCGATTGAATCGCGCCCGAAGCTGTTACCGTTCTCTGCGATGAATCGTAGCTCTTCGGCCTTCTTCTTACCGTACAGCTCTTCGATCTCGTCCAGTGTCATCCACTTGGTTTCGAAGATCTCGTTCCAAGTCTTGGGGTCGCTCTCTTTTGCGTCTGGGTCAATAAGGATGTCTAGCGGGTCTTTGGATGTTATGCGAATCTCGCCTTCAACATGATCGCTGAAGTCCATGCGTACATCGAAGTACCCACGACCGTCCATGATCAAGCCGTCGCTGAAGACCTGCTGCTCAACCCAGTCAAGTTTGTTGTTGTCTGCAATCTGCATATACAGCTTAGTGAGCGTCTGCGCCACTTCTGCGTCGCCACCACGGCGGGGCTTAAACTGTATGTCTGCACGGCGAGTGGACTGTTCGCCTAGGACAGTGTTCACTGTCGGAAGAATGGTGTTGATGGTCAGTGCTGGGCGACCTTCGGCCTCTAGCGCTGCTGCATCGGCCTCGTCCCACTGCTCGCCCCGGTAGTACGCGTCACACTTCTTGGCAAGCTCTATGTACTCTAAGTGGCCGTTGTCTCGGGCTCTTACATAGCGATCCCATTGACGCGATGCTACTTCTTGCTGTTCGGCGGGTGTGAGCCGGGATGTCTTCTTCATATCTATGCACTCATTGGTGATTTAGTACGGGGCTCTTTTAACATATACTCAAGCCTGTCCCTCCAAGATGATTCGCGGACAACGGGCGCTTGGAATGTAGCGAACTCCGTCATCATAAGACCTAGCCACGCCAACGCATCAACTTGGTCATCGTGTACACCATTGGGGAATCGTAACATTTCTGCCACTAGGGGGCCAGTAAACATCTCGTTCCTCGGGAAATACACCATGCCCTGCTGCATGCGCCCTTGGATAGCGCGTGCTCGAGCCTCTTTATCTCTACGTCCTGTCTTCAAGTCCTTGAAGTAGGCTTCGTATAGCCCCCGCTCCCTAACGCGTTTCTCTAGGAACGGACCAAGGGCCATCTCTATGTGCCCTTTCTCGATGCCAATTATCGACGGTCTCCATACCTCGTACAAGTCCAGAATCTGCTCTACCAGCTCAAAGCCGTCAAAGCGCCCTCTGATCACATCCATGACGAATATCCTATCGTACTCGTCCACGCCCACGACCATCCCAACGGAATAGTCATTCCTGTCCTTTTTACCGATGGCCAAGTCCCACGCACAGTAGTAGCGCATACGGTCAACGTCCACTTCATCGGGGTCGAAGTACCTGATCATGTCCCGACTGAAGTAGTCACCGTCATCGGCAACCGGATTCTGTTGGTACAACGCTGACCAGTCTCGGGGGCCAACGGCTTTACGTATACGGTCAAGCGCCTCTTCGTCGTAGCGCTCTTTGTGCAGGGCCTCGCCAGCTGCACGGAACTCTTCGTCTTCTTCAGCTATCGCCGGATAACTGACCACTTCCCACTGATCACCGCCCTCGCCACCGGCCTTCAACAGGCGACCGGCTAGATCGTCGTCGTGCCAACGGGTAAGAATCACCAGCACACCGCCACCGGGCGCTAGTCGGGTGTACGCGGTTGACGTATACCAGTCCCAGTTACTGTCTCGATTGTTTTGGCTTTCAGCATCGTCACGGTTTTTGACAGGATCGTCGATAACCAGAATATGGGCACCTTTACCAGTGATACCACCCCCAACACCTGCAGCAACGTACCCACCGCCAGCAGTCGTAAGCCACGCTTCAGCTGACTGGGAGTCAGGGTCCAAGCGTGTGCTAAAGGCTGTTTTATAAGTTGGTTCGCGCAGTAGTTGGCGTACCTTTCTAGAGAAGCCCATCGCAAGCGAGCCTGAATACGAACAACTGATAAATTCATGGTCTGGATTTCTACCCAGATGCCAAGCTGGGAACGCAATCGACGCCAACGTGGATTTTCCGTGACGAGGCGGCATAAATAGCATAAGCCTTGGCGACTTTTTCTCCACAACGTCGCGGCTAAACTTCTCAAGCCGCCGACAAATGTCTTTGTGTACCCAACCAGCGTTGTAGTCAGGGTTGAACCGCTCAACGAACGGTAGTAGTCGCTTGCGCGTAAGGAATCTAAGCGCGAGTTCTGCTTTTGCTTTTTCTTCAACAGATAGCTCCTCTGGTTCGGCCCCATCCTGCTCAACTGAAGTAGGTTGGGGTAGCGCTTCGACGTCGTCTGCTTTGCAGTACACGCACAACCCCCCGATCTCGTCGGAGTACAGCGTTTCTGGGTGCATGTTTTTGCACCTTTTACACCGTCTTTTGGGGATGTCATCGGCCAATTGTGGGCTACCTCAGCGGCTAGTTGCTATCTGGCTCTAAATAGTCGCCAGTTTTACCTGCTATCTGCAGAAGCTCTTCATCGGTCATGCGTTCTAGCTGTTTTGCCGTCGCATTTAGGTTGATATTTATCTGTGTTGCGTTGTCAGGGGCAGTTAACCCGTGCAATTTGACCAGAGAATCAACCGTGTTCTTCATTTCGGTGGCGGTTGCCGACGCATTATACGCTTCCATGTACATCATGTGCGCATTTTGACGCTCGAACCGCACTTCTTCGCGCATTTGCTCACGAAAATACTGCAACGCCTTCTGTACGGCGGGCCTTTTAGCTGCATCTAACGCTGTAGAGTAGCTCGCGTACCCTGCTCCGCGACCAGCCGCAGCGATTGTCATGCCGCTGGCCATCAACATTACCAGTTTTTCTTGCTGAACCGTCAGTTCGTTGAGGTGCAAGCCCATATAGGGCATATGAGACTGGAACTCTGTATGCGAACTAACGAGACTAGTGGAGGGCTCCATAGCTTTCTCGTCTTGCTCTTCTAAGCTCATCTTCTGCATTCTCATCCAGATACACAAAAATAGGTGCTTGGTCACCTAGCGCGTCTATTCCGATCTCGAATAGGTACTCGGTGACATCCATCCCCTCGCCTATATAGCCGTCAATGATCTCTTGGGCTTTGTTAGCGTCATACACCAGTACTTCTTTACCAGTTGTACGTAGTCCTGTGCCTATAACAGCTTCATCAAGACCTTCAACAGCAATCATTTCTAGTAGACTCATTTGCGAATATTAGCTCACCTAATAGTTAATCACAAGGAGGATCGGTTTTAATCGCAAGAATGCTCGTGGATCGCCTTCACCCACCAGTAAAACATGTCCATTGTCAGTGTATGACGCATCGTGTTCACCCGGTCACATACGAGTTGTACGTTGCCGTGGACATAGCCCAGTTCTGGGATGATACGGTCGATGGACGCGTTGAAATCTTTACGGCCTTTGCCGTCGCTGTGATGGGTCATGTGGACATTGGAAATTGCACACCGACCGTTTTGCTGTTCCCACAACTCTATCAGGTATCCTTCGTCGATCTCGAAAGGGATATCTGACTTCTTTCGTGCAGAGCGGGCCTTGGTACATAACGCTGTCAGATAACCGTGGTACGTGGCCCCTGCCCGTTTTTGATGGGCAGCGGTAGAGCACCGCTTGCAGATGTTCTTGGTTTTACCTTTTTGGTACTCGGGGAAGTCTGAGTTCGGCTTTTCTTTTCCGCACTTTATACAGACTTTTATAATATCCATGCGCAGTATCATAGCCGCGTTTCGTTAAAAATCAACTACAAGAAAATTTTATAAAATTTTTTTCATTTTTACTTTCTGATTCGCTCACACACTATCTCCCCCTTCCGCTGGCAGATACCCCCCAACCCCCGATCTCGGATTTGGAACCTTGTATCTGACATATGTTCTGGAACCTTGTTCCTCAGTAACCCCTCCTCGTTCCTCGTCGGTTGTCTGTTATTAGTTTGGGTTTACCAATTAATCATTAGGAGAATCACATGAACTCAATCATCTCTAACATTTCATCTTTCGTAAGCAAGACTGTTGATCACTTCAAAAAGAATCCCGCCGATGCGGTTCTTATCTTGATCACACTGATGTTCATTGACATCGAGACTGACATCGACAACATCGAAGACCTAAAAGAATTCGTAGGAGAGTAATATGAATAAGCCTTATATAAATGAAGTTAGTTTAGACGACATTATAGAGAAGGGATGGTGCAAGAGGTTTCCTCCTAGCCAAACCATAGAGGAAGCTAAGTTGATGGGCTTCTTCCTGACAGAGGAAGAGGTTATAACCGAGTGGGAAAGATATGATCAAGCTATGGCTGAGAGCTTTATATGGGAAGGCGAGAACCACCTTTAATACAGGAGAATAATCATGGACAACGTACTTATCACCTTGTTTTACACCGCTGGCATCTGCTTCGTATTCGGAGTAGGTGCTTTCATATGCGATGTCATCCTTCCTAGGTTAGTGGACACTAACAAAGGTCCACGGCCAATGGCCACTCGTCTGTCACCAGAGGAGCTTGAACGACGAACAGCGAACCGAGTAGCTCGCATTAGCAATACCCAACGTGACAACTGATCGTTTTTATCTATCAAATGTCCGTTAACAATCGCAATTGTCCATCAATAGTGGCAAATGTCCGCTGTCCTCGGCCCACGGACCTCGTCCGGCGTCCACGGGTGTGTGCAGTGTGTGCAGGTGTGTGCAGGCAACGGCTCGTTTGCTACACACAACGCAAGTTATTGATTTACAACGAAATAACGCAAATGTGTGCAGTGTGTGCAGTGTGTGTAGGTAAAACGCTACTTTATATATATTTATTTTTATTTTATTTTTTTAGTTGGCTTTTTAACTTAAACAACAAAATAGCTACACACACTGCACACATGAGTGTTTATGCGGCCTGTAGCCCGATTTTGCCTGCACACATTGCTGCACACATTGCTGCACACACCCCGTTTGCTGCACACATTGTTGCGAATCATTCTCGTTTGATCCAATTTACTGTATATCCGTCCAGTAAAAACAGCTCGCTTTTCAAGCTCGCTGGTCGGTGACACTGACCGTTGACAACTGTCAACTAACAATTAACAACGGAGAGTAATCATGACCAAAGTACAACGACTACAGTTAACTATCTTAGCACTACTAATGATTGCTGCAGGAGCTATGCTATGAACACCACGCTAACCAAATTGTACGTCCACATTGACAACGCAGTGGAGTACGCTAAACAAAACCCAAGCGAAGTGCTGTTAGCCGTTATTGCACTGTGCTTGTTTGATATCGAGCAAGATGTAGACGAACTAGAAACACTATTAGAAGTCACAGGAGAGTAACCATGTATATGCATTCACTAGAAACTGAGCACTGGTCTTGGATCACTGACCACGAACAGATGTTAACTGACCACGAGTCACAAGACTTCGATGTCGAAACAATGATCCTCACATTAGAAACCACAAACGAAAACGGAGAGTATTACAATGACTAATTCATTCATCGCAGACGCAGTAGCACAGATGTCAGAGAAAAATAACCTTAACGGTCTCATCGCCGCAGAGGTTCTCAGACAGGTTCACGGGCAAACTGCCAACCAAATAGCACTTACGTATCTTCAGCTTCAGAAGGAACGCAAGGACGCTAAACGTGAGCAGGAGACAGCAGGCACCTCACCACAGTTGCTCGCCAATCCAGAGTACATACTGACCTTCGTACAAGCAGTTATGAATCAAGTATGTTGGAACGCACGTAGGTTATTCATCGCCAACTCAGCAGAAGACTTTGCCAATGGCATCGACTTCTCGCAGGATGTATCAGAGCAGGTGGGCGTGAGCATTGAGAACTCACACATGGCAGAGATCGTTGACGACGACTTCATGACCCTTAACAACCTACACACATGGCTGGGCGGTCAGATGTCCTATCTCAATGACATTCAACCTCTGTTCTACTTCTCACAGTCAGAGAACATAGACGGCCAGTGGGTCACAACCACTCAGTGCACGTCCTTCGACGACGCATTCACAGCAATGCAAGAGATTGTAGAACGTCTCAACAACGAAGCAGATGGAAAAATCGTAGCAGAAGCGCAGGGGCTAGACTTCAGCGCAAAAGCAGCATGATCCGCACATCCGCAACCAAACCCACTTCGGTGGGTTTTTTTATGCCCGTGGTACCGCTAGTTGACATCGAGCATGTCAATGGGGCGGCGGAAAGGGCATTAAGCGTGCCGTCGTATGTATCCAATTAGATACAGTTAGCGTCTGATCGGTAATGATGGCGCGTCTGATTGGGAGTAAAAAGTCATGCAAAACTGGAATTAGGTTCCAATATTTCATGAAGGGAGGGAGAGTGAATGATAGACGACATAATAGAATACTGCTTTTATCAATCTGGCCTTACTGCACAAGGATGCTGGGATGAACTTGACGACTATGCTAAAGAGGCTATCGAAAGTTTCGCTAGACTACTTGTGCAAGAATGCCTTGCTGAGAAAAAAGAGCGTGAGATTGCACTGCAAAAGCTAGCAGAATAACAACACCGGAGTAATAACCATGAACGAATACTACAAAAAACTCTATTGCACACATGTTGATGAAGACAGTTGGTGGGAACACGACGCCCGTGGCATCCCATTGTGCCGTGTCTGTGAAAAATGCATGGGCGTTAAGCTCGAACAATATCGCCCCGAAGTACTAACAAACTCAAATTACTATGCAGACGAACCAATCGAAGAAGAATAGAAACAAACCAGCAGAAGATTGTGCTGCATGCAACAACTTCTTACCGGGTAAATACAAACCAACGTGCAGTCTTAACCACAAGATGCGCTTTTCGATACATCGAAATACTTACGTAAAAAAATGCAAGGAGTACCAGCCAAAGGAGAACTAACCAATGTCAACCAACACAGACTGGGATGCAATAGCAGATGCATTCGATCTAATAGAAGATGCAGATTTTATACAAGAGTTTGAAGACAGAACATGGATAAGCGTCAACAGTGAAGACTACAGACGCGTGCTACAAACAATACGAACCCAAGGAGAAGACCTATGTCAATGACAACGATACATATACCAGTAGACGAACAGATACTAACGCTAAATGAGCTTAGCGACTTAATGATGCGCGACGAAGTATGTGAGCTAGCAGAGATGCAAGGCTTCATTTGCATAGAAGACTCAGACTCAGACTCAATCAAAAACCTAATAAAAGCTTGGTTAGAAGAGACTCAGCCAGATGAGATATACAAAGTGTTACACGCAATAACACACCACTTGTACCACAAATACGGATCTGTTTAATCAGGAGGACTTATGATAATCGCAGGATTGCTAACCGCATGCGCGTTTCTTATCTTGCTTTACAAACTTAATTTAAAACGCGTACTTCAATACGACATCGTAGTAGATGTAGCAATAACCTTCTTTCTTATGTGGATATTCGCAGGCACGTTTGCAGGCATGATGGCAGCCATTATCGGCGGACTCTTTGTGTCTATCGTGCTTGTTCTGCTAAAGAAAACAATGCCACGTCAAAAGCTTGGCATCATCAAAACTGACAAATTCCCGTACCGCAAAGTCGGTTGGATGACCATTAACCCCTAACACTGAGCACTGACCAATGACAGATATCATTAGCCAAGAACAACTGTGGCTTAGCCAAGCTTCGCTATTCAACTTTGAATACAACTCGACACAGTTGCTGCAAATAGCGCTTGATAAAGGATTCATTCGAAAAGTAGGAGAAGACCAATACGAAGTAAACCGTAACTACCCAGAACCATTCGAGGACGATAACTATGATCAGCAGAATAGACGACGATCCATACAGTGACTATTCGGACTACATAGAACGCAAAGGAGTATACCGACCTGTAGCCAAACACGACACATCAGATGCTGCTTACGAGCAAGCACGCGATGAAGAACTTAATATTACATGGGACCCAATCAACGAACCGTCAAGGAGTGACAAATGAGAAGTATCAGACCAACCGAACTAGTAGCAGAGCTGCGTGCCAACGCAATGGCCAAAATCCCATCTATGATCTGGGGTGGCCCCGGCCTTGGTAAATCGCAGATCGGGTATCAATTTACCAGCTCGCTTAACGCAAAGATGTTTGAGCTGCGCGCCAACTTATTTGACCCGGTAGATGTACGCGGCGGGCTCAAAGTTGTAGAGATGAAAGACGGTACATACCGCACATTCTACGGCGTGCCAGAAGACTACCCAGATGAAGACTATCAGGGCGTAGTTGTGTTGTTCATTGACGAACTGCCCAACGCACCTAAAGCAACACAAAATGCGCTGCTGCAGTTGTTGCTTGATTTCAAGATCGGCACGTACAAACTGCCAGCTAACACGATCATCATTGCAGCAGGTAACCGTGCGCAAGATCGTGCCGCTGTACATGAGATGCCAACACCTGTTAAGAACCGTTTCGCTCACTATCAGCTAGAAGCAAACGTTGACGACTGGTGTGGATGGGCACTGAAAAATAACATCGATCCATCAATCACTGGCTTTATCCGTTACCGACCAAGCCTGCTGCACTCAGTCGATGCTACACAGAATGCATTCCCAACACCTCGCGCGTGGGAGATGCTCAACCGCAAGCTGCCGTTTATGTCTGATCCATTCTACGGCTGTGCATCGCTCATTGGCGACGGACCTGCCGGTGAATATCTAGCGTTCAAGTCCATCTATCAGGATCTACCTAACATAGATGACTTAATCGCTAACCCAACTACAACCAAAGTACCAACCGAAACATCGTTGTTGTATGCCATTTCAGGTGCACTCGCAGCTAAAGTGGACACCAACAACTTCGAGAACATCATGAAATACGCACGACGCATGCCAGCAGAGTATCAAGTCGTCGTTGTGCGCGACTCGCTTGCTAAGGATAGCACGCTTGTAAACAACCCCGTGTTCCAGAAATGGACACAAGACAACGCAGCAGTGCTGCTTTAATCAGGAGGATACATCATGGCTTCAGTACGATTAACCGGGCAACTACGTGAGAAGATTCACCAAAAAGCAATGTATGCATTTGGAGTAGCTAACCCTGAACCAATGCCATCAGCTGAGTTTACCACGTTACTAACACAAGCTATCCCACGTATGCCGTCTCAAATCGGCTTACGTAAAATGAAAAAGATATACGAAGATGAGCTAGATGGCGCTAAATCATTCGGCTGCGTATCAGCTAAAATCATAAACAAAACAATAGACACAATATCTATAGAGTGGTCAGATGATGCGTTCTCCCGTGACAAATCAATAAGATTCGAACCGAGCGCACCGATCAATGTGCTACGCAACGACACTAACTCTTATTACATGTCATTCCTGTCGTATATAGAAGACTATGCACAAGAAGACAGAACACAGTTACAAGAGTACGCAACAGATCTGTTTAACCGACGTAACGAGAATAAAGAAGCAGAACACCAGTACCGCTACAAAGTGCGCGACTTACTCAACCGATGCAACACGCTCAAGCAGCTGCTAGAAGTGTGGCCTGCTGCAGAAAATCTTGTGCCATCAGAATATGTATCCAAGTTGCATGAGAAGGTTACACGCAAGCAACGTGCTCAAGCAGTCAAAGAAGAGATTGACTTCAACCCAGACGATGTCAACCACGTAGTACTGACTGCTAAATTACTCGGTGCCTAATATGACTAGGCACGAGCTAATTATCTTATACGCACTAATCCTAGCTTCAAGACCAAACACAGACGTAGGAAACACAAATGAAGCTGCAGTTGTTGCTGCAGATCATTTAATAAAACTGCTCAAACAACAGGAGGAACACGATGTCAGCTGAATCAGCCATGCTAAAAGCACGTGCTCAGCTACTTATGGACCAGCCGTTCTTCGGAACGCTGGCCATCAAGCTTAAGCTTGTTGCTGACCCGGAAGTAAAGACAGCGGCAACTGACGGCGCGCGTCTATTATATGCTCCTGACTTTGTGTCAAAGCTAGATCCAATTAAACTTCGCGGCCTTATTGCGCACGAAGTCATGCACTGCGTGTTCAATCACATGACTCGACGCCAAGAACGCGACTCAAAAATATGGAACTCAGCATGTGACTTTGCGATAAACAGCCACCTTGTAAGCAGCGGGTTCGTGCTGCCTGACGGCGCGCTTCTTTCAAAAGACTACGAAGACATGACTGCTGAAGAAATCTACAACCGCATCAAAGACGACGCACCCAAGCCCTGTGCATGGGGCATGGTCCTTGACAGTGGAGCAGGCACAATCAACAGCGGATCGTCGGCAGCGTTAGAAAGCGAATGGCAAGTAGCAGTAACGCAAGCAGCAGAAGTTGCCCGGCAACGCGGTAAGCTGCCAGCTCATCTTGCTGAATTCATAGCAGATATTGTTGACCCGCTAGTTGACTGGCGTAGTGTGCTGTGGCCCTTCTGCCAATCGCTTATCAATGATGACTACACATGGCGCAAACCAAACCGTGCATACATCAGCGAAGACGAATACCTACCAAGTATGCACAACGAAGCTGCTGGACACCTTGTTGTAATTGCTGACTCAAGCGGCTCTTGTATGAACGAGTACCAGCAGTTCATGTCGGAGATGGCTGCTATTCACTCTGACTTGACGCCAGAAAAAGTTACAATACTGCACGTAGACGCAACGGTTCAATACGTCAAAGAAGTAGAACGCTACGATCAGTTCCCGATTGACGAGATGTGCGGTGGCGGCGGTACACGTTTCAGCCCAGCCTTTGACTGGATCAACGAGCATGCACCTGACGCCGACGCTGTAGTGTATCTTACTGACCTTGAGTCAGATGACTTCGGTGACGCACCGTATTACCCGGTACTATGGGTCTCAACCAACAGAAAACTAACCGCCCCATTTGGCGATGTCGTATACATGTAAGGAGTAACATGTCGATAGAAACTTCAATCGTAAAAATGCTACAACGCAAAGGAGAAGCATGGTCTGAAGAAGAGATACAGAAGTGCTTGTCCCATAGAAAAAAACAAGTACCACTGACTGTCATTAAACCGACACTAAATAAGCTTACAAAGGAAGGAATACTTGTAAAAATAGACAGCCGCTACACGTTCTTATCGCCAGCTAAACAGCTAGTCTCACGCAGTTGGCGATGATACTATTAGTAGTGGTAATACCGAAGGAATCTGTATGGCCAGCTATTTAATCTTGTTCGTTGCACAAAGCTGTTACGTCGCTACCAAAGCCTTCCAGCAGCTAAACGTTATGCACCACAAACGCGTTTGGCTGTTCTGGACAAGCGGTGTAATGGCCATATTTGAATGCGGCGTCTACGGCACCATTACTTTCAAAGCAATAGAAACGATAAACTCCGGTGACATAGTCTCGTTTGCTTTGTTAGCGATACCGCTCTGGCTTGGTGGAAGCCTTGGGTCTTTATGCTCTATGGAGATTCACAAAAGGTTACGAAAATGAAGCACAACCCAAAACACATTCAGCAGCTAAAAGAAAACAAACCGCCGATGGAGTACGTGCCATACGGACCGTTAGCAGATGTAGCACGCGTAATGAAAACAGGCGCAGACAAGTACGGACGTAAGAACTGGCGCAAAGATAAAATCCTAGCCAGTACATACGTAGGAGCAATAACCAGACACGCGCTGCTTGAATGGGCAGAGGGCATTGACACTGACAAAGACAGCGGACAACATCCATTGGCACATGTCATAGCATGTTGCCTACTGGTAATGGACGCTGAAAAGCATGGCACCTTAATAGACGACAGGCTCGACTCAGAAACAAAAGGGAGCTTAAATGATATTTACTGACCTCGAAGCTGCGTTAGAAGAAGGCGACTTCTTATCAAAGAGCTACTATGAAACACATTACTTGCTTTCAGATGGCGACGTGTACTATCTTCTAACCGAAGAAGAACGGATGGAACCGATGTACAAATCCTTTCAATTACTGGAAGTATTTAAAAGCTGTATCTATATCTAGGAGGATATATGGACGTAAAGGAGTACCTAAAGTTATCAGAAGAGTTCGACAAACAAAACTCTTTCTCATCACAGATTGAACTGACACACTTCGTGACAGTCTGGCTTAAGTCAAGATTACCAGAAACATACAAAGAGCTAGAATCAAGTTTTCAAGATAAGGAATCGCAGATCTATGCCCACAGAGAATGCCAATCTCACATCAACGACATTGACTTCTAAACAATTACTGCGAAAGGAATTAGAAGAGCAGATCAACGCTTTTTTAAAAGCAGGTAATACAATTAAACAGTGCGAGATACATGAATCGGCTTTTGAAAACCATTTCAGAGAATTCATGACTAGGAATGAAACTCGCATAAAAGAACACATGGAGAGAGAACGTGCCGAAACTGGATGTAGTGACACTTGACTTTGAGACCTACTACGACACAAAACTAAGCCTTACAAAGATGACCACAATGGACTATGTCAAGCACGACAAGTTCAAAGTGTGGGGCGTCGGCATAAAAGTAAACGACAACGACACCGAATGGTTCGGCGAAGACGAAACAGAAGACGCGTTGCATCAGATTGACTGGCCAAACGCACGTCTAGTGTGCCACAACACTCCTTTCGACGGTTATATACTCACGCAATACTACGGGCTCAAACCAGCCTACTACTGCGACACAGCGTCAATGGCACGGGGCGCTAACCCCGGACAGTCAGCACGGTTAAAGGACGTAGCAGAACGGTTATTTCCCAACGACCCGTCAATGCGTAAAGGCGACGAACTGATTAACGCCAAAGGTATATATGATTTGCCTCCCGATATAGAAGAGCAGATCGCTGGCTACTGTATTCAAGACGTAGATCTAACCTATGCCATCTACAATGCGTTCTTAGAAACAGCATACCCACAGTCTGAAATGGACCTAATCGATCTCACAGTACGCATGTTCTGTGAACCGTCACTTAAGATTGACCGTGAACGATTGACCTCGTACCACGAACAAGAGTTCAATAACGCAGAGCAACTAATAGCTGCATCTGGTTACGACCGTAAACAGCTGGCAAGTAATCCGCAGTTTGTCGAAATTGTAGAGAGCCTAGGCATAGTAGTTCCAACCAAACCAAGTCCATCTAATCCAAACAACAGCATACCTGCTCTTGGTAAGAATGACGCTGGCTTCAAACAGTTAGCTGCTATGTATCCAGAACACCAACACCTATGGGACGCTAGAATCGCGGTTAAGTCTAGGCTAACAGAGACGAGGTCTAAACGGTTCCTCGATGCAGCAGATGATAACGACTTTATACCAGCTCCGCTGCGTTATTACGCTGCACATACTGGCCGCTTTGGCGGTACAGATAAGCTTAACATGCAGAACTTGCCGCGAGGCGGTGAGCTGCGCCAATGTCTTATGGCACCGGAAGGGCATCTACTTTATGTCGCTGACTTGTCAAACATCGAAGCGCGCATGCTTGCATGGCTTGCGGGTGAAGACGAACTTGTACAACAGTTTCGCAACGGCGACGACATTTATAGCAACTTTGCATCAGTTATCTATGACAGGCCGATAAACAAAAAAGACGACCCAACAGAACGCTTTGTAGGTAAGACTGCTATCTTAGGTCTTGGCTATGGCATGGGCCACGAAAAGTTCCGAGCTACACTTAAGTCTGGGGCTATGGGCCCAGCTATGGAGTTCGACATAGACGAATCACAAAGCATCGTACGTAAGTACCGCAACACTTACTCCAAAATAAAATCGTTATGGACTAAGCTCGAAGACTTACTAATAATGTCTCTACACAAAGACAACTACGGACATAGGTACGGACCACTGACCGTTGACCACGAATCACTGATACTGCCAAATGGTATGGCATTACGATACCACGGTCTAAGAAGAACTGTTAAAGGACTCACTTTTAAGTCACGTAACAAAGATGAATACACATACGGAGGAAAAATAACCGAGAACGTTGTACAGGCACTCTCAAGAATTGTCATTACAGACAGTATGTTACGGCTATCTAAGTCTGTAGAAGGTGGGAAGGTTGCGTTAACGGTGCACGACGAGATTATTATTGTTGCCCCAGATACCAATCCTCATGCTACAATGCAGAAGATCATCGACGACATGTGTCAAGCGCCTGACTGGTGCTCAGACATTCCTTTGGATGCAGAAGGCGGATTTGACATTCGATACAGCAAGTAATGACGCGACTAGTACTTACAAGAAAACTGAACGAAACAGTCGTCTTGCATAGAGATAATAAGGTCATTGCGTCTTTAAAAATAACAAAAATAGATCGTAATCAAGTTCGTTTAACTTTTACTGCAGACAAAGAGATAAATATAGACCGCGAAGAGATCTTCAATATCGACAATACGCATTAGCAAAACTAATGTATTCTCTAGGAGGAGAGCCTATGAGGGTGACTTTTTTGGAGGCTACAAACGGCCTCAAACTTACAAAACAATATTCAGCTAAAAACGGCTTTACACCATATCCACATGTTAAAGCAGTAACATCTCACAAATACGAGCTACCCGTTTCAAAAAATGGTCTAGAGCAATTAGAAAAATTGCTAAGAAAGCATGGAGAAAACGGACACTGCTTACTTAAAGGTAACCTAAAACGAGACATTATTAACGAAAGCAGAGCGGGACTAACTGACCGCAACGCAACGTCTAACCTGCTTGTATTAGACATAGATGGCGTAGAGCTATCAAAGCAACTTGCTACCAAATCAAAGCTAACTTCTATAGACGTAGTTTACTTAGCTAACCAAATAATCGCAGAGCTCCCACAAGAGCTGCACAGCACAAGCTTCATTGCACAAGCGTCTTCAAGCTTAGGGCTCAAAGGCAACAAAACATCAATGCACATATTCATGCTGATGACTGTTGCGATGCCACCAAAAGCAATAAAGTTGTGGCTGCAAGATGTTAACTACGAATCAGATGTATTCTCTGAACAACTACAGCTGTCAGTAAACGGACAGTCGTTAAAGTATCCGCTAGACTCTTCTGTTGCAGATAACTCAAAAATTATATTTATATCACCGCCTTCGTTTGAAGCCCAAAGGCAAAACCCTTTTGCTACAGATGAAGACCGCATTGTACTAGTAGAAAGAGAAAACGCATCGTTCGACCTTGCAGCTCTTATGGGCAACATAAGCCCACAAAAGTGCTATGAAAAAAGCCAAGCAATCAAAGACAAATTGCGAGAACAAGCCGGGTTTAAAAAGAAACCAACTAAAACTCGACTAACGTCTATAGACAATATGACAGAAGAAGTTCTGGTTAACCCAGACAAGATGTCCATATCTATCGCAGACATAACCAGCTTTCCATACATACGTTGCAACATAAATGGTGGCGATAGCGGCGCTTACTACTTTAACATCGAACGCCCAACGTATATGTACAACTTCAAAGACGAGCCGATCTTTGAGATAGAAAAAGCAGACAAAGACTTCTACACATCTATATTCGATACGTTTGCAGATGAGCTAGAAAAAATAGGTAAAGCTGAGTTCCCAATTGTTATGCGCGATTTCGACTCAGATACGTTTTACGCTGGCATGTTCAACCCAAACCACAATCAGTTTTCTGACGACTACCCGCTTACCCCAATAGGTAAGCAGAACATAGAAGACTTCTTTATATCGCACGGTAAGTTAGCCCCAGACTTTATACCTGAAGCTAAGGTAAAGTTTATGCCAACGTCTAACGAGCCTGCTATTAACCTTGCAAAAACGCCATACGAGATAAACACATATAGAAAAACAACGTACGCTTTAAACCCGAAAACGCCCGCTAAGCCTTTAGAGTTTGGCACAGCAAAGACTATATCGCGTATCTGCCCGCTGTCTTACACCATAATGAAACACATGCTAGGTGATGGGCAAGAAGAGTTTGAACGCTTCATTAATTGGCTTGCGTACATATTCCAGACACGTAAAAAGACTGGCGTATCGTGGGTTCTGTCAGGTACACAAGGCACAGGTAAAGGCGTGTTTTACTCACGCATACTTCGTGGCCTATTCGGTACTCACCATGCGCCTATGCGTTACTTGCAAAGCATGGAAGAGCAGTTCAACTTGTACATGCGAGACGCGTTGTTCTTAGTAGTAGACGAGTTCCACATGGCATCATCGTCTAGCGGTGCAGGAAAGATGGCTGATAAGCTAAAGAACCAGATTACTGAACCTACAATTACAATCAGAGGCATGCGCAGTAACCAAATAGAAATTGATAACTACACAAACTTTATATTTCTTACCAACAGAGTAGACGCAGTAAACATTGAGAATGGAGACCGTCGATACAACATTGCTCCTAAGCAAGATAAAAAATTAATCGAAGCATACCCAGATATACCAGAACGACTAGATACTAACGAGCTTGAAGAAGAGCTATGGTCGTTAGCTGGGATATTACAAACGTTCAAGTACGATAAACGATTGGTAGAGACGCCGATAGATAACACCGCCAAAGAACAAATGCGCAATGTGTCTATGTCTGTCTTTGACGAGTTTTGCCAAGCATTAAAGCACGGCAAGCTATCTTCGTTTACAGACATACTAGACATAAACGTAGCAAGCATACTGCACAGCAACGAAATAGAAATCGCACAGCGCATTGTAAAAACTTGGATTGCCCAAGTAGATGACGAATACATGGTCGTACCTATGGAACATTTGCGAACCGTTTATCACGTACAGACTGAGCAAAACCCAAGGTTTTCACAGCGTGAGTTTTCTAAGCGCATGAACAGAAACGGATTAGCATCAGAACGAAAACGCCCTTATGGTGCTAGTAGAGATGCTAATCATATAAGCGGGCTTGTAGTAAATTGGACTTTAACTCAAGAAGAGTACGACTACTTAATAGCAACTTACTTTAAACCAGAAGACCATCGCCTTCTAAAAAGCGCATAAAACTAGCAAAGCATTGTTTTATTAGTTACACTAATAAAAACAACTGACTAGGATATCTAAGTGGTTAAGCTAACTCAGGATAAGAGACCAGACATAACCAAGCCTTTAGAAAAACCAGAGCAGCTCGGTGAACTAAAGGCTTGGTCTTACTCAGCGCTTAAAGTTTTTGAAGAATGCCCTTACAGGTCTTACATTCAAAAAGTAAAAAAGATTCAAGAACCGTCAAGTCCAGCAGCAGATCGCGGCACACAGATACACCAAGAAGCAGAAGACTACGTTAAAGGTGAGCTAGGTGAACTACCAGCTTCGCTAAGCAAATTTAAAAATGACTTTGAGCAGCTACGAGATTTATTCGCTGAAGCTAAAGTAGAACTAGAAGGTGAATGGGGCTTTGACCTTGAATGGAACCCTTGTGGTTGGATGGAAAAATCCACATGGGCACGTATCAAGCTAGATGCTCTCGTGCATGAAGACGAACAAAGTGCACGTGTAATTGACTACAAGACAGGTAAAAAGTTTGGCAATGAAATAGGCCACTCGCAGCAGTGCTTGTTATATGCAATTGCTACTTTCTTTAGATACCCACACATAGACTTTGTGCAGACCGAGCTATGGTATCTAGATAAAGGCGAGACAACTAAGAAATCCTTCACAAGAGAACAAGCGATGCAGTTCGCTCCGGGCTTTCACAGACGTGCAATTGCAATGACTACTTGCGAAGACTTTTCACCAACGCCAAGTAAAGACTCTTGCCGATGGTGTTCTTATGGAAAAGGCGACTACCCCGAATGTTCGTGGGGCGTCAACTAACAGCTCTCCGTACCAACCCCCACCCCTAGGTTGGTTACTCCCCTTCCCCGCCCCCTCCAGCGGGGTTTTTTTTTACCTAAAATAAGAGGCAACAATGGGAACTATACTACTGCGCTTACTCACTCTCATGGAAATTGTGTTATTCATAAAACACTTTAAGGAGCAATCTAAAAATAATGAAACAGATAAGCGTGTATCACTTAGTGAGGATGAAGCATGAAAAAATATAGAGTAGCGGTGGCATATGAGTCTGGATTTGTTGTCGAGGTAGAGACTCCCAATAGCCAATTAGCGAGAAATCTTGTCATGGAAATGATTGACGAGGATGGCATTCCAGAGGATGCAAAAGTGTTGCACAGAGATTATTTTATTACTGATGTAAAAGTGGATGATCTGACAACATGCAAATGATGTACAACAGAGATGGCACACTAATAGAGTACACCCTGAAGACAGATCCGCCAGAAGCGATGTATTGGACGACTTACCGATTGAAAAAAAGGGATATACAGATCATAACAAAGACTGACAAAGCTACAGCGGCACAAATACGACAGGAAATATTCGATGACATTATTAGCAGAGAACCAAACATTAAAACGACAAAGGACAAAGTACATAAAGAGCGTCAAAGTACCTCACAAGAAAATGCTAAAGGAAGGCAAAGCCAACGCAAAACTAGGCGACGTAATAACAATTAAGAAGTGGAAAGGATTAAAAATATACTCATTGACACTAGAAGAACGAGTGTCATGTCCAGATTACTGCGAACAATGGGATAATTGCTATGGTAACAACATGCCGTTTGGTCATAGGTTTGATCATACTCACCCAGATTTCTTACCGCTCTTACGAGAGCAACTTGTCGAACTACTAACTAAACACCCTGAAGGCATCGTCATACGTCTTCACGTACTCGGTGACTTCTTTGACATTGACTATTGCATTTTTTGGGTACAAATGCTCATAGAACACCCTAACCTCAAAGTGTTTGGCTATACGCATCACAGACTGTCTACTGAGATGGGTCAAGCTGTAGACTCTATCAACCGTATAGCGCCAGACCAATCAGCAATACGGTTTTCAGACGACCACACAACAGATTTTGCTGCGTATACAGAAAATACTGTAGGGACAGTATTCAAAGGTATCTATTGCCCAGAACAAACAGGTAAGACTGCAAGCTGCGCAACGTGCGGATATTGCTGGTCTTCAGATCAACCAGTAATTTTTCTTGAACATTAAATATAAGCTGTGCTAATATTATTTGTAATCAATGAGTGATCAAATATGCAAGAAGCATTCGAACATCAAAAGACAACTACAGACTTCATATTAAATAACGAACGAGTACTTGTAACATCTGACCCCGGCACTGGCAAAACGCGCAGTGTTATCGATGCATTTGTACGGCGCAGTAAAAGCAAAATGCTTGTGCTTGCCCCGCTATCTATCCTTGAAGCATCATGGGGAGACGACATAAAGAAGTTTGCTCCGCAGCTAACGTTTGCCGTTGCATACGCAAAGAACCGAGAAAAAGCATTCTTAGAAGACGTAGATATCGTCATCACTAACCACGATGCAGTTAAATGGTTAGTTAAGAACAGCAAGTATTTAGACCAATTCGATATGTTGTGCATCGATGAGTTCACAGCATTCAAGAACAAAGACAGCCAACGCAGTAAAGCTGCACTTAAAATTGCACAGCACTTTAAGTACCGCGTAGCAATGTCAGGTACCCCTAACAGCAACACTATCCTTGACATCTGGCACCCGACACTAATCATTGACGACGGTGAACGGTTAGGTCGCAGGTTCTACGGCTTCAGATCAGCTGTCTGTACATCACACTTCAATGGCTTTGCTAACGAATGGGTAGACAAAAGCGACGCTCAAGAGATTGTTGCTGCAGCGCTGCATGACATAAACATTCGCTACAAGCTAGAAGAGTGTATCGACATGCCAGAGCAGACTACACGTCAAATGTACGTGACTCTGCCAAAAACTATCCAAAGCCAATACATAGCGCTAGCTGAAGACTCAGTACTGTACACAGGTAAAACAACAATCAATGCTGTACACGCCGGTGCCAAAGTTAAAAAGCTACTGCAGCTGTGCACTGGCGCTGTGTACGACGAACACGGTGTAGCACAGGGCATACATTCAGAGCGATATGACTTAGTTATGCAACTTGTGCAAGAGCGGAAACACTCGCTAGTTGCATTCAACTGGAAGCACGAACGTGACCACATGACAGCGCTAGCTGACAAATTAGGTATATCGTACGGCGTTATAGATGGCAGCACACCAAGCCACAAACGCAAAGATATCGTTGACCGCATACAAGCTGGTCAGCTGCAAGTAGTGTTTGCACACCCGCAATCAGCAGGCCACGGTCTAACCATGACCAAAGCTACATCGATTATATGGTCGTCGCCAACGTACAACGCAGAGCATTACCAACAATTCAACCGACGTATCTACCGTGCCGGTCAAACACAACGCACTGAGATCATACAGATCGCAGCTAAAGATACGTGGGAAACAGATGTATATGAAAAACTAGACGGTAAACTTACACGAATGGAAGAACTATTAACAATTCTTAATGAGCTACACAAAAAAGGAAAGACTAATGGTTAATGAACAAACAACAATTAATGACTTAATTGCTTCTCGAGCAGCCATCAAAGATCAAATGGATGAGCTTAATCGAGAGTTAAAAAGCTTGCGTGAGACACAAGATAATATCGATGTCTTACTGCTCAAGAAGATGGATGCTGAAGGTTTGTCACGCACTGCGAACGACAAGGCTTCTGTATCGATCAATGAGGATATGGTACCTGAAGTTATTGACTGGGATCTGTTATACGATCACATCATAGCTACCAGAGACCTTAGCCTCTTGCACAGACGCGTCAGTTCAACTACATACAAGGAATTGCAGAAGCTTGGCGAAGCAGTCCCCGGTTTGCAGCCACGAACTGTACGTCGAATCAACTTTAGATCACTTTAATTTATTAATGAACAAGGAACAATGAACTATGAGTAGCACAGCGTTAGCAATCCCAGAAGACAAAGTACCAGCATACATCAAGAAAGCAGAAGGCGTAGGCCGTGGCAATGAGAACGTTGGCAACAACGTAACCATTCCCCGAGTCAAGCTGTTACAAAAAATGTCTGACGAAGTAGATAAGCATCATGCCAACTATGTTAAAGGCGCAGAGCCCGGCCACTTCCTCAACACCTTGACCGATCATAACTACGGTGAAGAACTGTATGCCATCAGCATTACGTTCAAACACGAGTTCACTGTTTGGCGCAAGCGTGATGCAGGCGGCGGTTTGTTGGGTTCTTTTAGCTCACAAGCAGAAGCACAAGATGCAATCAACGCGCAAGACAAGCCTCAAGACTATGACATCACCGAGACTCACACTCACGTGTTGCTGCTCAAAGATCCTGAGACAGGTAGCCTTGAACCCACCCCAGTAATCATGGACTTTGCCAGCTCCAAGCTACGTATCTCTCGTAACTGGAACTCGCAGATCGGCATGAAAGGTGGAGACCGATTCTCTGGTCTTTGGAAGATCAAGTCGGTAGCTGTAGAAAACCGCATGGGCAACGCGTTTATGAACGTAGACGTTGAGTTTGTCGGTTGGGCTCAAGAAGAAGATTACAAACTGGCCGAAGCGTTATATGAGCAGTACTCGTAATCTACTGAGTCGTGCATGAACGAGCACGGGTTTGTAAAATCCGTGCATCGTCATCTTCCTTCTGACGTATTCGTCTGGAAGATACACGACACGTTTGCTGGCGGGGTACCAGATGCATTTTATGCTGGCCCCGCTAGTATTCTATTTGTCGAATACAAGTACGTAAAGAAACTGCCAAGCAAAGATACAACTGCTATAAGGACATCGCTATCCGTGCAACAAGCACTCTGGTTAGATCGACTAGCAACTTACAACCAACGCGCTGCAGTAATAATCGGCTGCGAAGAATCTGCCATTGTCCTCGAGCAAAAAGAATGGAACAACTACCTTTTAAAATCTGATTACCAAAAGCGTGCCGTGTCTAGAAAAGAAGTAGCCGACTGGATAACGGGAGTTGTCTGTGGAAACTAGACTAGAGAACTTGCAACGTGAGTGGAAACTAAAAAAGCAACGCGATAAAGTCACACAGACAGAAGCAGCGGCTAAAATTGGGTGGACACAAAGCGCGTTTAGTCAGTACCTGAGTGGGACAACAGAGCTAAACCCGTCCGCTATCATAAAATTAGCTAAGTACCTCGACATACCGCCCTCTAAAATAGATCCAGAATTGTATAGCGATCTAACCTGCCCATTTTGCCAAAATAAGCTTTAAAATCTGCAGCACTAAGCCCTTGTTAACGCTCTACTTTTCACGTAGGAGCGCCTCTCTCAACCCCTAAAATTAACGCTTTTTAGGCGTGTAACCCTTGTTGGTTTTTGACTTAGGCATGCGAGCTTTCTTTGGTTTTTGGTTAATACAAGGTTGTCCTTTGTGCATATTAAGGCTCCGTTGGCCACTGAACTTGGTCAAGGCTGGTTACCCCTTCCAAGTTAGCAGGAATATCTCGCAACTGTTGGCGGTACGATGCCCACCAACCTTTAACAGTTGGGCTGAGAGGTGAGTCAGGCATTTGGGTCCAATCGGATTTAGCTAATCGTATATCACGCTCATTACGAAGTAGCTCCATAAAACGAGCAGAGTCAAAGTTCCACTGCATGTTTTCCCATGCATAGTACTCGCCCGGCCTAGCAGTTCGCGTTGACCACTGACCGTTGTCATAGACCCATGTATTTATTACTTGGACATCGTTAGAAGTGTACGGTATATGGATAGCTAATAAATCACCGTACATTTGACCATTGTAAAATGCAGAGTCAGTACTGGGAGAGATTATGCTTACCACCTCGCCGTTAGCATTTACCATTGCAACTTTAATCATTAAAACCTCGCAAGCATCTCTACTCTGGATGATGAGTTTGTAACTGGTGGTAACGAAAAATATATCGTTCCATACGGATCAACTAAAGAGCTGAGCTGATCGTTAGTAAAATCAAACTTAACTTTATAAGCAAGACCGCTAGTGTATGACGGGGCTTCAGGCGCAAAACCAAAAAACCCATACGCGTTCATGCATGCCCATGTGTTGTTTAGTAGCTCCCCGCCAACGTTAGGATACACACTAGCAAAAGTAGAGGAGGAAGGGGTAGTTACTCTAGACTGATAAACCCTGCTAGTGCCGTATTCAGAAGTAAATGCTAAATTGCCAGATGAGTTGTAGACATTTAATCCATATCCACTAGACGGGACAGTTAGTGTTTGCGACTTAGTAAGTATTATGTAGTCAATACTTTGCCCTGTACTACTAAAACTATCATAAAAGTAAAATCTAGGCGTAGCTCCACCAATACGATCAAGCAACATACTAAACTTGTAAACACCGCTAGGAGTAGAAGGCTTAGCAAAAATAATTATATCATCAGGCGTGCCAGAAGGAAGATTAGTAGGAGTTGCCCCAGCTCCGGGTGATTGAGTAGTTACAGTGCCAGAACCAAACACAGACACGTTGTCAAAAGGTTCTGCAACCTGCACAAAACCAGATGCGTTACTAACTGTCATACCATAACTCATACTCGAAATACCTGTATGCTGTAATACCTAGTCAAGTTATTTAAGTTTTGTACGTTTAAAACGCCGGTAGACCCATAAGTAAGTTTTACGTATGTAGCGTCGCCACCTTCAGAGTTAAACCCCCACGTACCGTCGTTAGTTAAGCCCGGCACGTCTATAGTAGTAGATTGATTAGCAGTAAGAGAGCCAAAGTGATAGCTAACATACCTGACAAGCCTATCCGTTAAAGTTACAACAAGTGTACCTGAAGAGTTGTATATTTCTAACCCATACGCACCGCTAAGAACGCCGTTAAGTGAAATATTAGTTGTGCCACCAACGGCACCGAATGGATTACTAACAACATTCCAATAAAAGCCAACGCCACCATCTACGGTAAAACCACTAACTATGGCACTACTCGATAGTGTTGTGCTCCCAACAGTGTACGAAGTGAAAACATCCCTGTAGCTTTGCCAGCTATCAGATGCGGATATAGTGGGATTATCTAAACGCAGATAAACACGGTTATTGGGTGATTCAGCCGCCCAGCGAGTACCATGTACTATATATTCTTTGCCGCCTACGCCAACAAAAACGCTTGATCCTATATCACCATAAAATAAAGTCGGGCCGCTATCGTAACCATAGTAAGTGTACCCGGTCGATGCCAAATAAGCAGAGCCTACCGTAATGGGAAAGACAACATTTGCCATCTTAAGCGCCTAGATTACCTAACTTGACGCGAAGCGTGCCGCTAGCGTCGTATACTTTTATAGCCCCATTGCTATCCATGTAAATAGAACTAGCGGTGCCATCTGTGTCAGATGATATAGTTAGTTTTTCAGCGTCTATAGAATCGGCCCCAATTCTTGTAGCGTCTATAAGACCAGCGGTTATTTTTTCAGCGTTGATGTTGAGTATCTTAGCATCGTCGATGGCAGCTTCACCGATCTTGGCATTTGTTATAGTACCATTAGCGACAAACGCGTCGCTTATATACACACCTGCCGGAACTTCTACGCCGTTTATTTCAGTAGCAGTAGCAATAACAGTAAACGGAATAACAGGATCGCCAGTATCAGTAGCGCCTTTTAGGATAGCAAAACGATCAGCGTTAACGATAAACTCGCTTACTATTTCGCCAGCATCGTTGGGTGCAGACGCAAGTCCATACCCAGCTACTGCGCCGTTATTGTCTATTTTAACTGTATACTTTGCGTTAAGGCCGTTTATTGATTCAGCTGCTGCTTCTACAGCCGCTGCATTGGCACCGACCACGGACGAAAGCGCACTTACTGCAGTCGATATTGCACTATTAGCTTCGGTTTTAGTGTAATAAGATTCCGTAAGCGTTGCAGAAGTTACATAATCTTCAAGGTCAGTAGTTGAAGCAAGGTCAAGAGTAGCGGCGGTTATAGCATCGTCTGTATCAGCAGAAGTATAATAATTACCAGTAAGCGTCGCGGTAGTTGCATAATTATCCAAATCTGCACTAGACGCCAGACCAAAAATCGCAGTAGCAATTGCTTCATCGGCAGTAGTTTTAGTATAGTAATTCTCTTCAAGACTGGCTGTAGTAGTGTAGTCTTGAAGGTCAGTAGTAGAAACCAAATTTAAAACTGCCGCCGCAATTGCGTCATCAGCCCCAGTTTTAGTATAGTAAGTTTCCTGTAAATCAGCTGTAGTAGTATAGCTATCAAAATCGCTAGCAGAAGCTAACCCTAAAACAGCAGCTGCAATTGCGTCATCAGCCCCAGTTTTAGTGTAGTAAGTTTCCTGTAAATCAGCTGTAGTAGTGTAATTGTCAAAGTCGCTAGCAGAAGCTAACCCTAGAACAGCAGCAGCAATTGCGTCATCTGCAGTAGTTTTAGTATAGTAGTTTTCTTGTAAGTCAGCCGTAGTAGTATAGTTGTCAAACTCAGTAGCGGCTGCTAACCCTAAAACAGCAGCTGCAATTGCGTCATCTGCAGTAGTTTTAGTGTAGTAATTTGTAGTTAAATCTGCGGTAGTAGTATAGTTACCTAACTCTGTATCTACGTATGTTTCAGAGGCTAACCCAAGCACGGCAGCAGCAATTGCTTCATCGGCTCCAGTTTTAGTGTAGTAGTTTGTAGTTAAATCTGCGGTAGTAGTATAGTTACCTAACTCTGTATCTACATACGATTCAGATGCTAACCCTAAAACAGCAGCTGCAATTGCTTCATCAGCCCCAGTTTTAGTGTAGTAATTTGTAGTTAAATTTGCGGTAGTAGTATAACTGCCTAATTCCGTGTCTACGTATGTTTCAGAGGCTAACCCAAGCACGGCAGCGGCAATTGCTTCATCGGCTCCAGTTTTAGTGTAGTAGTTTGTAGTTAAATTTGCGGTAGTAGTATAGTTACCTAATTCCGTGTCTACATACGTCTCAGACGCAAGCCCCAATACAGCAGCTGCAATTGCTTCATCTGCAGTAGTCTTAGTGTAGTAGTTTGTAGTTAAATCTGCGGTAGTAGTATAGTTACCTAATTCCGTGTCTACGTACGTTTCAGAAGCTAACCCTAAAACAGCGGCAGCAATTGCTTCGTCTGCAGTAGTCTTAGTGTAGTAGTTTGTAGTTAAATCTGCGGTAGTAGTATAGTTACCTAACTCTGTATCTACGTATGTTTCGGAGGCAAGTCCCAAAACTGCTGAAGCTATTGCTTCGTCTGCGGTAGTTTTAGTGTAGTAGTTTGCAGTTAAATCTGCGGTAGAAGTATAGTTACCTAATTCCGTGTCTACATATGTTTCGGAAGCTAAACCAGTAGTGGCCGATGCTATTGCTTGGTCGGCTTCAACCGCAGTGTAATACTCTTCAAACAGTGTAGCCCGCGTAGCTGGTAGCCCAGTATCAGGGTCGTTTATTTGAGATTGCAACCCATATAAAGCTAAGGCAGAAGCAGATGTAGAAGTAGCAGAAACATTATTTAGCTCTACAATGGCAGCAGCATTTTCACCTACAAATTCGCCTAAGCTAGTGTAATCACCAAGCAACTGCCAGTAATTAGTATCAGTGGGTAAATTACCAGTTGTTGGGGCTGTTGCACGGTACAACCCACCTTCGTAAGTTACCTGATCATCTATAGCGTAAGAAGTAGCATTATCATACTCAGTTACAGAAATTAGATCATTTATTTGGCTTTGTAGATTTTGACTAGCGGCAGCAACTTCTGCTGCCCTAGCTGCGGCTTCAGTTGAAACGGCTGTAGTTATTGCAGTATTCCTGTCAGAAACTTCCTGCGCTAAAGCCGCTATGCGATCACTAATTTCATCGCCTATAGCTGAGTTTAACTCAGACACCTCATTTGCAATAGTATCGCCAAGGTCAGATATAGCTTCTGTACGGTCATTAATTTCTTGCGTTATAGCGGCAATCCGAGCAGCAGTTTCTTGGGCTAATAAGTACCTAACCGAATTAACAACCGAAGCATCCCCATCTATAAGGTCTATTCTGCTAAGTAAATCTTGGGTTAATTCCGACTCAGATATAGACTCTGCAAGTATCTCTAACAGATACTCAACATCTAACGCTGTCTCAGCTAAAGTCCCAGCCGAAGAGTTAAAAGGACCGGGTATACCGTCCTCACTTACGAACCGTATCCAATAATAGTATGAACTAGACTCTCCAACTGGGTCTGAAAAGGCTATGCCGCTAGATACGCCAACTAGTTGAGCGTCGCCAATAATGTCAGCATCGTGACGCCACACCTCTGTTTGCCCGTGGTTTGTATAGTTTGGAGAGTCCCAAAATAAAAGAATTACCGAGTATGCTCCAGTAGCTGTAAAGCCGGTAGGGGCGGGTGGAACAGTGGTATTTATAGCTGGAGTAATTACAGACGGAGTAAAATCACTACCAGAAAGGTTGGGGTTAAAAGGTCTATCGGTTAAGTCTACCGCTAGCCCGCTATTTATTAACTCTCTTAGCGTAATTGCCCTATCACGCTGATCCCCACGGCGGCCTAATCGCACTTCTACAGCTTCTACTAAGTTCTCTAAATACCTACGAAGCTCCGGGGATATATCCCTAGGTAAGTTAGGTAAGCTAGGTACTTTTGTAGGGTATGTAGTTCGCTTAGTCGTCATAACTCTTGTATCTCTTGCATGCTTTGGGCAAGGCAAACTTCATCAATTGCAACAGAACCTGATACTTCAACTTCCCAAACCTGCGCTATAACAGGCGGTAACCTCATTATAGGTTCACGCAAAGTACCAGTAGACGCGCCAGACGGCACGGTAACTGTTTGTGTATATACACCGCTAGCCTCAGACAAAGAATAGTCGGCGACAAGAGTACCGTCAGCCCACACTTTGACAGCAATAGGGTAATCTTGGGCGTGCACAGACACCCAGCTCATGCTGAGCGGTCTCGGCGTAACAAACTGTTTTGACTTCCATGTAACCTGTTTAGCTTCAGCTCCACCTCTAAATTTTTGTACAGCGCCATCTAAAATCACGTACAGCTCACCATCTTTAGGGTTCATATAGCCGCCCCGAATAGTGCCAGAGTACTCTATAAATGAAAGCGCTGCAGCTTCGGCTCTAGGATCGTATACAAATCCGCCATCTTCCCAAAAAGCCACATAAGTATTTTCGTGCCTAAAAGCTTTGTAAGTAGTAGGGTTAAAATCAGCATTCCATTGTTTAACTGACACTAGGCCTTCAGTGACTACGCTCCCTTCTACTCCACTGACAGCGCACAGCCCATCAGGCCCTGCATACAGTATGTAGCTACCCATATCTACAACGCTATTAACATTTACGCAAGCTTGAGCTAACTCAACCTTAATAGGCGTCATTGCACTTGGATCTGTGCCCGTAACAAAATATGGGGCACCATTAGTAAGGCAGACAACCCCATTACCAGTCGCTCCAATAGCAACTATGTCTTCTTCTAGAGTAATTCTGTAGGATATTGGCCAAGCGTGGGGCAGGTAGGGTTCGCTAAGGCAAAAACGTTTACCTGTAAACCCAGCAAACACACCATTAGCAACGATAATTAACCCTTGCAGAGGGCCATCGGGATACAAAGAAGTGTTATCGTCAGGCGGACCTATCCACGTCTCGCTTGGCAACACTTCGCCTAAAGCAAAAGACGCAGAAGCGTCCTGATACGAAGTAGTTGTGAATGGGACTTCTGCAACGAACTGAAACGTAGTATTAGTAGATCCAGTGTTTGATCTGTATATACGTTTTAACGCGCCGGTCCCAAAGTTATAGTTGCCACTAGGGTGATCAGAAGACGGCATAGGCACAGTAACAGTTTCTGTGTCTGTCCTCTCTAATACATTACTAGCTGGGCTAGGCGGGCCCTCTTCACCGAAAGCAGTTACATACGTGTATACGTACGCTACGTCATCTGGCGTTTGATCTGGATCTGCATCCCCGGTCTTAGAGATAGTGGGGGCGTTTGGTGGCGCTGGAACGCCGAGCCTATAAGAATTAGCAGGGTAACCCGACGTCCCGCTAACTATCGTAGTAACGGTGCCCATTTTAGGGTACTCTTCGCCCGTCCAATACAGCCTATCTAGAGTATCCCCCGGTATCGGGCCGGGGACAGCTTTTACATTAGCTTCTGGCCATTCTAACCAGTTAGTATCCCTGTAATAATAAATAGAGCTTCTATTACTAGACTGCAGCGCAAAAACAGATAGATTAGACGTAATCGGGGTTAATCTACCGGACTCAAAATCTACGTTGACTGCGGTCTGTGCAAACTGTTCCGCTAAAAGCCTAGGCGACACACCCGGCGCTATACCACTGAACCTGTCAATTTTAAAGTAAGCCATACGGTCCTCACATTTTTACGATTTGCAAGTATAAACCGTAAAAACTCTACTTGTCTCGGGCCACGCCCCGAGTTTTTTCAAATGTACGATACGCACCAAGCCCCAACATCCCCATCAAAACAGGCATCATCTGGGATACATCAAGTGCGGGAATAACAACAGGGCTTCCATTGATCGTGAGAACAAAATTGCCGATAGGCACACAAATAAAATTGAAGCCGAGACCAACAGCACATATCCAGCCCACTGCGGGTCTCCATCCTGCCACGAACATCGAGGAACTAGCAGCTTCAGTACGATTAACTTCAATTTGGGACTTAGCAATTTCATGGGCCTGTCTTTCTGCTAACGTGGCTATCTCATGGGCGAGCCTAGCCTTTTCTGTAGGATCTGGGATTATCTTGTCAAGCAAGCCCATCACGGGGCCAATCAACGCCTCAATCATTTCAGCTCCCTAAAACCGCACTGGCTATCACAAAGATAGCGTACAAACCTATGAGTCCAAGACAGCCCGCAACAACAATACTTGCATATTGCCAGCGTTTATTGATCTTCTTAATTCTTTCGTTACGCTCTAAGAGTCTAGCCTTGCGTGCTTCTGCTTGAAACTTAACGAAGTCATCCCATAAGCCAGCTCTACCGTAATACTGCATCAACTCTCTGAGTTCGTCTTCGGCTTGTTTAATCTGCTCAAGTGCTGCAAACTCTTCAGCATCACTGGTAAAGCCATTCTTCTTTGTTTGCCGTAACTTAAGGTCTTCTTTCGCTGTAGTCATCTGACCGATAAAACTAAAACAGTCGGTCAAATCCTTGCCATTGGCTACAAACTCTTTCACTACCGAGTAAGCGGCATTAAACGCGGTAAGCTCCGCAATCACTTGTCGGCCTTTAAATCTAGCTTCTTGTCCAGCTTACCAAACAACCGATCCATATCAGCGCCTCAATCATTTTGTCATCAGCATGGTTTCTAGGTGCTTTACTGTAGCCCTAGCTTCAGCAAGCTCGGCCCGCAAACTTGCTATCTCTTTTAAAAGTTCTTCTTTGTCTTTTATAAGAATATCTACTTTTTCTGACAATCTATCTACCTGCGCCTTTAGGGTGTCATTAAACTCAGCCCTATCTTCCCTTTCTTCTTTTGCCTCAAGGTAAATGCGGTCTGACCTTTTTGATAGATAAGCCCACAAGCCAGAAGCTCCAACTAAGGCCACCAGCAATGGCATAATATCATCTAATGTCACTGATAAACTCCACTTCAAAACGCTTAGCCTCTAGCATCTGCCGCCTAACCAAATTGGCGAGATACAAGCCGTGTGTAAGTAGTATAACAGCTGCGCTTATTCTACCCAAGAAAAACACAACCGTGTTGATTCCGGTGTCCCACTCTATGCATAAATACTCAGCTAGCACTACAGTGGTCAACATTACATCCAGACGAATCGCCCAAAGAAGACACGGCTTTTTAGTCCAGATAGTGCAGTACATAACTAGAATTGAGGCGGCAACCCAAGCAGTTAAATGAAGATTAGATATGCCTACGGCGTAGAATCCACCGGCGGCAATGATACCCCAGATGGAAAGAAGGAGGTGTTGGGCTGTGCCATTAGCTGACTTTAGAGACTCGTAAGTTCCACGCAGCCCTAGCGGTTTCATTTTTCGCTTACCGGCATGGTTGTCATAAAACGGAGAATGACGATACCTGAAGCAATTGTGCACCCAACTATAGCTTGGATGGCAGGGTCGGCAGGTAGAAAACCAACAAAACCCTGCAGCACGGATAAACAGGCAATTGCCACGCCAAACTGCACAGTTCTAGATTTAATCGCTTGTTTAAGCATATACATGCATTCCTATGCAAGGGCTTTAAAAGTATTGTACTATAAGCCCACTAATATACAATAGATACTGCGCAAGCGCAGTTACTTGACTAACAACCTTTTACATGGAGCGTACACAATGGACGAAAAACAAAACAAAGTCGTTAATATCGATGGAAAAGAACATAACTACGATGATCTTTCTGACGCCGTAAAATACTGCATTGCGCAGATCAATGACTTACGTACTCAGTTAGACGCAGCTAAAGCACGTGTTGACCAGCTAAACATGGCACACGATGGTTTCTTGAACTTACTTAAGATCGAGATGGAAAAGCCTAAAGAAGGCGAGCCAGCCGATAAAGCGGTATAAGTTAGGGGGCTATGCCCCCTTTGCTACGGCTTAGTAGGCCAGTCGATTGTGTAAGGAAAATCTGGTTGACTTGTTATATCACGCAGAGCTTGTCTATACTCTGCCCAAGCTTGTTTTTCT
>Ga0255753_1000531_pt1 | contig 49728 bp, 46 predicted proteins | sample 041ome_10_FD_179953 | JGI IMG/M metagenome (GOLD analysis project Ga0255753, IMG submission 179953) | Coastal salt marsh microbial communities from the Groves Creek Marsh, Skidaway Island, Georgia - 041412US metaG (version 2) | ecosystem: Environmental > Aquatic > Marine > Intertidal zone > Salt... | reverse complement strand
TAGTTTTGCCGGCACCATTCGGTCCAAGCATTGCAAAAATTTCACCTTTTTTGATATTTAGATTAACGCTTTTAAGCGCATTAAATCCATTTTTATAAACTTTAGATAAATTATTAATGCTTATTTGATTTTGTGACATTTTGGATCATCAACATATAAGCTTTATTGATTATATTTCAATAAGATCATTTTATGATCAACAAAGTTTTGTTAAGATGAATTTATGAAAAAAATATTAGCTATAATCACAATCTTTTTTGTATCAATCTCGTTATCTTCTGCAAAAGAAACAACGTTTAAAAAAGAGCTATTTGATAAAGCTTTATCTGATGGAAAGGTTGTAGTTGTTAGTTCGTGGATTAAATATTGTACATCTTGTGCAAGTCAAATGAAAGTTCTTGATAAAGCAAAAAATGATTTTGATAACATTGAATATTTTAAATTTGATGTAACAAAGAAAGAAATTGCTGAATTTTTTAATATTCAATATCAAACAACGCTTTTAATTTTTAAAGATAATAAAGAAGTTTATCGAAGTATTGGTGAAACTACCAAAGAACTTATTTATGATGCTTTAAATTCATCGATCTAAATCAATTTCTTATTATTTTCAAAATTACTGCTGGTAAAAAAGTTGCAATCATAAATGATAAAAATAACAAAGATTGAGCAACAAAAGGTGAAAATAGTTCTTTAGACATCAATACCCCAACTAGCAAGCTTTTAGAAAAGTCTGGAAAAGGAAACATTAAAAATCCGGCAACAAGACCAATTATAATCGAAATATAGGCAGTTTTTTCATTTACCTTATTGTAAAAACTGTAAAAGACTGTGAATACAAACGCACAACAAAATAAATCTGCCAGCAAAAATAAATATAAAATATCAAATCCTTTTGATGCAACTCCAAACGCTATCAGTGATAAAAATACTATAAAATATTTTGAAATTTTTAAATAATCTGTTTTTTTATCTAAGTTAAAAGTTGCTTTACCATCTACAACAAACAAACTTGATATTGCATTAACCAATGTATCTACAGTTGAAATTGTTAAAGCCAAACCAAGAATAATAATAATTAGAGATAACATTTCAGTTTGATCTTTTAATAATAAAGTAAAAAATCCTAAATCAGCTCTTGCTGATGGATCAATAGAGAATGACACCATTCCAATAAAGCCCATTAAAAAAACTATCGGCACAATAATAAAAAAAGAAATGATTAATGCTGATTTTAATGTTTGATAATTTTTAGCAGCATAAACCCTTTGCCAATTACCTTGATGAAATAAATTTGTAGCTGCAACTGCAATAAAAAAAGTTAATCCAGCTGTATAACTTGGAATATAAGATGAGCTTAACAGTTGTGGATTTTTTTCTTTAATCAAAGCAAATGAAAAATTATCTCCTGTTGATGAACTGATAATTAAAATTAGAATTAATAAAAGAAAACCAATTACTATCATTTGTATATTATCAGTAAAAATTGAGGCTCTTAAACCACCGTAAAGTGTGTAAGTTAAAGTAGCTAAAAGTACTATTAAAGCAGTGATCCAAAGATCTGTGCCTGATAAGTAATTAATTAAAACTGCAACTGCAGTCACTTCTGCACAAAGAAAAATAAACATATAAAAGATTGTCATTAACAAGATAAGTTTGAATAAACTTTTTCCAAATTTTTTTCTCATAAACTCAATTAGAGATGAGCCTTTTGGAAATTCTGATCTAATTTTTCTTCCAAAATATATTAAAAAAATCATTGGAAACGCTGTGCCAAGGGCATAACCAATAACAGCTCCCAATCCTCCCCAGGTAGCAGCAGCAACAGGACCAAATAAAATCCATGCCCCTAAAGCTGACGCAACAAGACTTGTGGTAAGTGAAAATAATTCAATATTTCTATTTGCAGTTAAATAATTGCTTATTCCTTGGAATTTTTTAGAGTGATAAATTCCTAAGATAGCAAATATTAAACTAATAATAATTACTAATGTTAATGAAGATGATTGACTTAAAAAGTATATGTTATCCATTGTATCCCTTTCTGAATTACCGGACAGGTTCTTAGGGTTTAATCTCAGTCTGTTAAGACACCCCTTTATTTATGTATATATCTAATTTTAATTTTTTAAACTAATAAATTGAGATATATTAATAATTATGAACTACAAAGCATCGCCTAAGAGATATTCCAGCATGAAGTACAGAAGATGTGGAAAAAGTGGAGTTGATCTCCCTTTAATAAGCCTTGGTCTTTGGCATAATTTTGGAGGAAGACAACTTAATTCTGAAGCAAAGAAAATGTTATTTTATTCTTTTGACTCAGGAATTACTCATTTCGATTTAGCAAACAATTACGGACCTCCAGCGGGAAGTGCTGAAGCTAATTTTGGAAAAATTTTAAGTAAAGAATTTAAAAGATATAGAGATGAATTAATTATTTCATCAAAAGCAGGCTATGATATGTGGGAAGGACCTTATGGAGAATGGGGTTCTAAAAAATATATCATTGCTAGTTGTGATCAGAGTTTAAAAAGAATGGGACTAGATTATGTGGATATATTTTATTCTCATAGATTTGATCCAAATACACCATTAGAAGAAACAGCAGATGCATTAGAGCTAATTTATAAATCAGGTAAAGCTTTATATATTGGTATTTCCTCTTATTCTTCAAAGAAAACAATTGAGATGTTTAATATTTTAAAGAAAAGGAATATTAAAATATTTATCCATCAACCTTCATACTCTTTAATAAATAGATGGTTTGAAAAGGATTTAGATAAAAATTTGATTAAATTAGGAATTGGAACTATTGCTTTTTCTCCATTAGCGCAGGGTATGTTGTCAGATAAATATTTAAAAGGAATACCAAAAGCATCTAGAGCAAGTGATCCAAAATCAGCATTAGACAAAGGATTTATTACTAAAAGAAATATAAAAATAATTTCAGATTTAAATCAAATTGCAAAAAAAAGAGGTCAAACATTATCTCAAATGGCTTTAGCATGGGTACTCAATAATAAAGCGGTCACTACCGCTTTGATTGGAGCGAGTAGTGTTAAGCAAATTAAAGAAAATATTGAAAGTTTAGATAACTTAAATTTTTCTAAATCTGAGCTTCAGGAAATAAATAAAAAAGCAAAAGAAGGAAATATTAATAAGTGGGCAAGATCTAGCTCTTATTAAAAAAAGTGTTTTTCAATTAAATAATAAAGAGTGAATATTATTAAAGACGAACAAATAATAATAAAAACTCTCTCTTGATTGCTCATTATTGCTGACTTTTATGATTCATGATCTCAATCATACACTGAGTTGCATATTCTCGCCATTCAGACGAATTTTTTGTTTTAAGACTATTTAAATGATCGCGATTACTTTTAATATCGTCTTGATGTTTTAATTTATCCGCACCATTCAAATTTGCTTCCATACTAGATAAATTTGTCTCCATTGCTTTTATCCACTCTTTTCCAAGCTCAACACATTTTTGATCATCTTTTTCATCACAAATTTGTTTAAAAAAATTGAAAATTACATCATCGGTCTTGATGGCAGTATTCATGCTTACTTATTACAAGTACCGATAGATCCTGGACCACACGTTTCACCACCAGTCCAAGTAGCACCAATCAAGTTGGCACCATCAAAATTAGCATTAGTAATATTAGATGAAGTAAAGTTTGCTTCCATTAAATTTGAATTTTGAAAATTTGCTTCAATTAAAGTTGCTCCCATAAAATCAACTCTAGTAAGATTAGATCCTGAAAAATTGGTTTTTTCAAAATTTGCTCCAATTGAAATTGTTTCATATAAATTTGCTCTCACAAATGTAGACTCAGGAAAAGTTCCAAATGATAAATTTGAATTCATCATTATACTTTTGTCAAAATTAACTTGTATGAAACTCGCAAATGAAAGATTTGAATTTGGAAGATAACTACCTTGTAAGTCTTGTGCATCTGAAAATCTACAATTCGAGTAATCAACTCCATCCGTTAATGGATCATCACATGCAGCATTTGAATGTGACATAAAGATAAAGCTAAAAAAGATTAAAAATAATATTTTTTTCATAATGAAAACTAACAAATAAAATATGTCAAAACAATGAACGTTTCTAACTATAAAAAAAAATTAACATTATAATTCAATGTCTTTTTGGAGTATAAATTTTAATTTATGAAAGAATATAACATTGCGTCAATACCAGGAGATGGAATAGGAAAAGAAGTAGTTCCTGAAGGATTAAAAGTATTAAAAGAAGCTGCACAAAAGCATCAATTTAAAATTAATTTTACTGAATACGATTTTGCTTCCTGTGATTATTATAAAAAACACGGAAAAATGCTTCCAGATGATTGGAAGGATAAGTTGGGAAAACATGATGCAATATTTTTTGGGGCGGTCGGTATGCCAGATCAAGTTCCAGACCACATATCTTTATGGGGATCTTTGCTTCAATTTAGAAGGCAATTTGATCAGTATATAAATCTTCGGCCAGTAAAATTATTTCCAGGGATTGACCCTCCATTAGCAAATAAAAAACCTGGTGACATTGATATGCTGATAGTTAGAGAAAATACTGAAGGCGAATATTCTTCTGTTGGTGGTAGGATGTACAAAGATACAGATCGAGAAATTGCAATTCAAGAAACTATCATGTCAGCACACGGGGTAGATAGAGTGCAAAAATTTGCTTTTGAATTAGCAAAGCAAAGAAAAAGGAAAAAATTAACGAATGCAACAAAATCAAACGGAATTTCAATTACAATGCCATTTTGGGATGAGCGATTTAATGAAATGAAAAAGAACTATCCTGAAATTGAAACAGACCAATTCCATATTGATATTTTGGTTGCAAGATTTGTACTCAACCCTGAATGGTTTGATGTGGTAGTTGCATCAAATTTATTTGGAGATATTCTTTCAGACTTAGGACCTGCTTGCACAGGCACTATTGGAATTGCTCCATCTGGAAATATTAATCCTGAAAATAAATTTCCCTCTTTATTTGAACCAGTTCATGGTTCTGCTCCAGATATAGCAGGAAAAGGAATTGCAAACCCAGTTGGTCAAATTTGGTCTGGGGCAATGATGTTAGATTATTTAGGAGAAAATGAAGCTTCAAATTCAATTGTTCAAGCGATTGAAAAATCTTTAAGCAATAAAGACAATCGAACTAAAGATTTAGGAGGAGATGCTGATACTATAAAGTCTTCTAACTCTATTTTATCTAATCTTTAAACAGATTTTCGATTTGAGTTTCCGCGTCTTTAATTGATTTATCATAATCAAGTGCCATTTGATCTGCACTAATTATATCTACTTTTTCAATACCAAAAAAATTCAACATATATTTTAACCAAGGAGTTAAAAAATCCTCTGAACTATTTAATTTAGTCCCTCCTGAAGTAATAACTAAATATGCCTGTTTGTTTTGAAGCAAGCCTTCTCTTCTACCATTAGGCTTGAACCTGAATGTTTCTCCAATTCTTGCTGCTAAATCACACCAGGCTTTAAGTGTTGCTGGAGGTCCGTGATTATAAATTGGAGCTGAAATTATAATAACATCACTCTCTTTTAATTCTTTAACAAGCGTATCTGACAACTTAAACATTTTTTTATGTTCATCAGTTTGGTCTTTTTCATCAATTTTCATACCAGACTCAGTCAAACCGCTCACAAAAAGCATCTCATCGTCTAAATCTCTATAAATAACTTCGTCCCCTGGTTTTTTGATTTTATCTAATATTTTTTTAGCTAATGCTCTTGAAGTTGATCCCTTTTTTCGAGCACTTGAATCTATTTGATAAATTTTCATTAATACTTTTAACCGAAATTTTGCATAAAAGGAAAAATTTTAATTATATAAAAACCAATTGCCTGTAATTGGTTTGTTAAAATCAAAACACCTGTGATTAGAAGAATAATTCCACCTATTTTAGATATTAAGTTTATATTTTTCTTAAAATTTTTCGAAAATAATAGAAATTTTTGAATTAAATAGCCTGATAATACAAAAGGAATTGCAAGCCCTATAGAATAGAAACTTAATAACAGGATTGCTTTAGATAAAGTTTCCTCTATGGAAGCTAAAGCTAATATAGAGCCTAAAATAGGACCTATGCAAGGTGTCCAACCAAATCCAAAAGCTAATCCTATTATGTATGGGAATAAAAAATGTTGTGATTTTTTTGCTTCAAATCTTTTTTCTAAATTTAAATAACCAATATTGATTACTCCAATCAGTTGTAGAGAAAAAATTATTATTATAACTCCAGCTAATATTCTTAATGTTTCTGAGTTTTGTAAAAGTGCTTGACCTAAAAACGATGCGGAAGCTCCTAAAGTGATAAAGACAGTTGAGAAACCCAAACAAAATAAAATTAACGGTACAATATCTATTTTTTTTGATTTTAAAATTTCTTGAAGAGATTGACCTGAAATAAAGGAAACATACCCAGGTATCAAAGGTAACACACAAGGAGATAAAAAACTGATAAGTCCTGCTCCAAAAGCTATTAACAGTTCAATCATTTAACCTGTATTTTTCATTGCAGCAGATATTCCCGCTATAGAAGTCATTAAAGCATCATCAAGATATTTTTTATCCTCTTTCTTATATTTTCTATTATTTAATTTATTCATAATATTTGCCTGCAAAATATTTAGCATTTCAGTATAATTATTTCTGATAAATAATGATTTTCTAAACTCTTTTCTTTCTTTAATCACTTCCTTTGGAGTAATCTTATTATGTAGTTTGACTAATGTTTTAAACTGAAACCTCAATCTCTTACCAATTCTTATTAAACCTTTGTCCGCTAGATTATTTTCATAAATAATTGAAATTTCTGGGTCCACTTTTGAAATTACCATATCTAATATATCCATAGTAGATACAAAATAAGGCCAATTTTTTTCCATGTCCGTTAATGTTTTAGAAAATTTTTTAATAGATCCATATCTTAATGCCTCAGTAGTTCCAAGCCAAGCTGGTAACATCAATCTAATTTGGGTCCATGCAAAAACCCAAGGAATAGCTCTTAAGCTTTGTATGTTATCAACATTCTTCCTTTTGGTAGGCCGAGATCCGATCGCAAGCTTTCCAAGAGATTTATGTGGAGTAACTGTTTTAAAATATCTAATAAAATCTTCGCTCTGATTTAGATTTTTTCTATAAGCAGAAGTGGAGATTTCTGACATTTTTTCAATCAAATCTCTCCAATTTTTTTTGGATCTTGGTGGAGGATTTAACGATGCATCCATAACTGCACCTATGTAACTACAAAGGTTATATTCAGCTAAAGGTTTATATCCATATTTCTGCTGAATTACTTCACCTTGATCTGTAATTCTAATTTTTCCATTAACTGTATTTGAAGGTTGAGATTTTAAGGTTGCCTGAATTGGACCACCGCCTCTTCCAGCGGATCCTCCTCTTCCGTGGAAAAAGACTAAATCTATTTTATATTTTTTAGCTAAATTTCTAAGTTCCTCTTGAAGTTTATACTGATGCCAGCTAGCAGATAATTTTCCCGCATCTTTACTGGAGTCTGAATAACCAATCATTACCTCTTGCTGGTGATTGATAAGTTTTCGGTACCAAGATAATTTAAAGAGATTTTCCATTACCACTTTAGCATTTTTTAAATCATCTAATGTTTCAAAAAGTGGGACTACTCTTAGTAAATTTTTAGTTTGGGCTTGTTTTTGCAAAAAATAAACTGACAAAATATCAGAAGCTTTTGATGTCATGGATATTACATAAGCACCAAGACATTGAGCTGGTTCTTTTGATATTTGTTTAAAGGTATTCCATACCTCTTTATTTTCTTTATCTCTAATATCTATTTTGTCTAAAAAATATTTTTTTTGTTTTATTAAAGAATTTAATAAATTTATCTTTTTACTTTCACTAATCTTTATATAATCAGTCTTGTATTTCTTTTTAATTACTTCATTTATTAATTTTTCATGCCTTGAAGACTCTTGTCTAATATCTAATTTTGCAAGATTAATTCCAAAACATCGAATTCTTCTAATTAAATCTAATAAATCAGAGTTGGCTACATGCTGTCCTTTATATAAATTTAACGACTCTCTTATGTCTCTTAAAGGTTCTAAAATCTCATTTTTATCTTGAAGTAATTTATTTTCATCAAGTGGTACATTTTTATTCAAATGCCTCTCTATTAATTGATGAGTATTTCTAATTTTGTCTCTAATAGGTCTTAAATATACTCTGTAAGGCTCAAATGTTTTTCCAACTATTCGTCTAATCTTTTGAGAGCATTCCTCCATTGAGAGATCTTGGATTAATTTAGTTAATTCTTTTTCGTATAATTTTGCAGCCTGCCATCTTGAAAATAAAATTACTTTTTTAGTAACTTCTGCGGTGACATTTGGATTTCCGTCTCTATCTCCTCCCATCCATGATCCAAATTGGATAGGATTGAAGTTTCGTGGTAAATCTTTATTTAAATTTTTCCTAAAAATATCATTTAATCTTTTATAAACTCTAGGAATGGTATCCCATAAACTATCTTCAATAATTGCAAGACCCCATCTCGCTTCATCAAGCGGTGAAGGTTTTGTTCTTTTCAATTCATCCGTTTTCCAAATTATTGTAATTTCTGTATAAAGTTTTCTATCTATTTCAATAATCTTTGATGGATACTTTCTATACAAATGTCTTTGCTCCATTAAGTCAATTAAATTGGCATATTTTTGGATTAAGGTTCTTCTTTTAACTTCTGTTGGATGGGCAGTTAGAACAATACCAATATCTAAATTTTTAGCTTGTTCATATATTTTGTTGTTGGAAATACTTTTGTTTTTAAAAAGTCCGTTAATAATGTCCTCTATAAATATATTTTGTTTTTTATCCTTAAAGAAAGGATTGTCGTATTCATTAAGTTTACGTGAAGCGTCTAATGATTCTGCAAGATTCATTAAATTTAAAATATGCGAAAAAGCTCTAGTGATCTTAAAAGTTTGTTTAGGTGGAAGCTTTTTGATTTCTTTTGATATTTTTGAAAAAATTTTACTTTTATTTTTATCTAATAAAGTATTTTTGGATAATAACCTTAATCTTTCAACAATCTTATAAAAAGCTATGCCTTCTTGATCTTTAATAACTCTTCCAAGAAATGTTCCTAATAACCTAATATCCTCTCTTAAAAGCTTAGTAGGTATCCGTTCATAGTAAAGATCTCTTTTTTTCATTACTTAAAATAAATTTCTTTTGTAAAATTCCTTTTGAATTAGTTTTTACACTAAATAAGAATCCAGAATATCTAAATTTTTGCAATCCAGCCTTGTCCATGCCTTTAGTTGCTGAAGTAATAAAAAGTTCATTATTATTCTGTCCACCAAATGCACAATTAGTTATATTTTGTGCTGGTAGATTAATTCGATGTATTAATTTAGCATTTTTGTTAAAAACCGAAACACGTGCACCATTAAAATGGGCTACCCATAAATTTTTATATTTATCCAAAGTCATTCCATCTGGCGATCCATCTTTAGGTGATAATTTCTTAAATATTTTTTTACTAATTATTTTATCATTTTTATCAATCTTGATTTTATAAATTTTCTTTTTTGGACTATCTGTATGATAAAAATTATACTGATCAATAAAAGCGGGGCCATTTGTAATTCTATAATTAGTATCCACTTTAGTTAATAATAAATTCTTATCTAATTTATACAAAGAACCCTTTTCTATATTTCGTTCTAAATTATCCATAGTTCCAAACCAAAGATTTCCATTTGGATCAGTCTTTCCATCATTAATTCTGTTTAATTTAATATTTTTTTCTATTGGAATTTTTTTGATAATTTTTTTAGTTTTAATATTTTGAATTCTTAATTCACCTTGAAGTCCTAAAATAAAAACATCTCGTTCAATATGAGCAAGAAAACCAATTTCTTTATTTACTTTATAAATTTTCTTTTTTTTATTTTTAATATTTAATGAGAAAAATTTCTTTTTCTTAATATCTACAAAATAAATTGAATTGTGTTCCTTAACCCATAAAGTTCCCTCACCTAGTTTACATCTTAGTTTCCAAAGAACTTTTGGCTCAGTTGTTTTAATCTTATTCATTGATTTCATACTCCTTAATAAAATCTTGATTGGGTGTAATTCCAATTCCAGGATTATCTGATATTGAAGCAAATCCATTATTTTGCTTAACTTGATCTAAAATTGAAAAACTTTCTGTTGGCAATTCTGTTATAAAAATATTTTTTTCTGTCGTATCAAACTCAAGCATTGATTTTGATGGGAATAATCCTCCTGGCATATCCGGTTGGGCAGTTAGCAAATGTAAATTAGTTGCAATACTTACAGCAGATCCCCAAACGTGATTAATTACTGGAATGAAATTAGCTTGTGCTAATGCAGATACTTTTAAATATTCAGTAATTCCACCTAATCCACAAACTTCTGGCTGAGCTATATCAATGCATCTTTTCTTAATTAATTCATTCCATCCATATTTTGTAAACTCTGCTTCCCCACCTGCAATATTGGTATTAATTTTTTGTTTTAATTCTCTATAACCATCATAATCTTCAGGTGCTACAGGCTCTTCAAACCAAAAAATATCAAGTTCATCTAAACCTCTTCCAACATATAATGCATCATTTAAATTATAAGCATGGTTTGCATCTACCATTAACTTAAAATCTTGCCCAACTATCTCTCTTACAGCTCTAACAAGCTTTAAATCATCTACTGGACCTACTCCAACTTTCATTTTCATTGCTTTAAAATTTTTAGATTTAATTTGTGTTGCTTCTTGCTTGAATAAATCAATTAACTCTGAAGTAGATTTTTTTTGCAACATCATTCCATACCCATAAACTGGGATTTGATCATTACATTTTCCACCAACGAGCTGATAAAGAGGAGTATTAGTTTTTTTTCCTAAAATATCCCACAATGCAATATCAACTCCTGATAATGCTTGGATTGGCATTCCTTTTTGTCCGCTATCTCTTAAAAGATTATATACTTTGTGCCAAATATGCTCTTTATTTAAAGGATCTTCACCAATAATTAATGGTTGAATAACTTTCTCAACGATAAATTTATTTGCTAAAGCAATGTTGCCAGGTCCAAAACACTCCCCCCAGCCTGTAATTCCCTCATCAGTTTGAACTTCTACGAGATGAGCGGTTCTAAATTTATAATATTGTTGTGAATATCCTAACTCTTTTTCTAACTCATATCTAAGTACATGACTTTTAATAGAAGTTATTTTCACAATTGATTATAAAGCAACTACTTTCGAGTTTTGCTCACCTAAGTTTTCTATTGATAATTTCATTGTATCCCCTGCTTTTAAAAATTGCTGAGGTTTCATTCCCATACCAACACCAGGAGGTGTTCCAGTAGTAATTATATCACCAGGTTGTAAAGACATAAATTTGCTTACATAGGACACAATTACATTTACATTAAATATCATTGTACTTGTGTTACCAGTTTGCATTCTATTGCCATTAACATCTAAACTCATTTTTAGATTATTTATGTCAGCTATTTCATCTTTTGTAACAAGATATGGTCCAATTGGTCCATAAGTGTCATGTGATTTTCCTTTAACCCATTGACCCATTTTTTCAATTTGCCATTCTCTTTCACTAACATCATTAACTAGACAATATCCTAAAATATGATCTTGAGCTTTATCTTCTGAAATATGTTTTGCTTCTTTTCCTATTACAATCCCAAGTTCAACTTCCCAATCTAATTTTTTAGACCCAGATACGATTTCAACATCGTCATTGGGGCCTGATATAGAACTGGTAGCTTTCATAAACATGATAGGTTCTGAAGGTACTTCTGCACCAGTTTCAGCAGCATGATCAGAATAATTTAATCCAATTGCTACAAACTTGCCTGGTTTTGTTACACATGATCCAATTCTCTCACTTGAAGATAATTCTGGTAATGAAGATAAATCTACATTTTGTAATTTTGATATAGTTTCAAAATTCACATGATCAGGATTTAAATCTCCAATATGTGAACTAATATCTCTAATCTTGCCTTCTTTATCTAAAGCTGCTGGCTTTTCACTTCCTTTTTGTCCTACTCTTAATAACTTCATAATTTTCCTCTTTTATTTAATTAAATTGAAATTCCACCGTCAACAGAAATTGTTGTTCCTGTGGTAAATGTTGAATCATCACTAGCCAAATATACAGCCATAGCAGCAATCTCTTCTGCTGTTCCTAATCTTCCCATAGGCTGTCTTGCGATAAAATCTTTTTTAGCTTGAACTGGATCTGGGCTTTGATTAACTCTATCTTGCCATGAAGGTGAAAATACGGTTCCAGGTGCAATTGAATTACATCTGATATTTTGTTTTACAAAGTCTGCTGCAATGGATTTAGTTAAACCAATAACTGCTCCTTTGGTAGTTCCATAGACAAATCTATTTGGAAATCCTTTTAAACTTGAAGCGCATGATGAAACATTGATTATACTTCCACCATTTTGTTTGACCATTAATGGTAAAATTGCTTTGCACATTTGGTACATAGATTTGACATTTACATCAAAAGAAAAATTCCAATCTTTATCTTCACATTCAAGAATACTTCCATGATGAACAAATCCAACTGCATTAAATAATGTATCTACTCTATCTAAAGTTTTTACAAATTCTAAAATCGCATTGTTGTCTGTTGAATCTAGCGTTTGAACTGTAATATCAGGATACTCTTTATTTAAATCAGCTAAAGTTTTATCATTTAAATCTGTTGCTATAACGTTTGCACCTTCATTATGAAATGCAATTGCAGTTGCTTTACCAATTCCTTGACCTGCTGCTGTTACTACAATTTTTTTACCTTCTAATCTTCCGCTCATTTTTTGTTTATCCTTTCAATTTCTTTATAAAGAGAACTGTGATCTGTATCTCCATGTCCATTTTCAACAAGAGTTTTATACATTTCTTTCACTAAATTTGAAATAGGTAAATGTGTATTAAAACTATTTGCACACTCTAAAATATTATTCATATCTTTTAAATGAACTGATGTTTTACCTTTAGGAGTAAAATCTTTATCAATCATTCTTTTTCCATGTGTTTGAAGTATTTTACTATCTGCCCAACCACCAGATAAAGCTTTGATCATTTTATTTGGGTTTGCTCCTGCTTTTTCACAAAGTGTTACTGCCTCCGCTACTGCTCCAATAGTTAAACCAACTATTATTTGATTTGCTAGTTTAGAGACTTGTCCACTTCCCACTGGTCCAACTAATGTCGGATTACCCATAGTTTTTAAAACATCATTAACTTCATCAAAAACATTTTGCTCCCCACCGACCATTATTGCTAGTGACCCTTCTTCGGCTCCAATTGTTCCACCTGAAACAGGTGCATCTAAATAATTAATATTTTTAGATTTTAAACTATTTCCATGCTTAGTTGCTGTGGTTGGTTTAACTGAGCTCATATCAATAACAGTAGCTCCTGATTTTAAATGTTCTAAAAAATTAGAACTTTCCATTACATCATTAATTGCTCCATCATCCGTTAACATGGTAATTACAACATCACTGTCTTTAACCACATCATCAATTGAGGTTGAAATTTCTGCACCAAATTCCTTTAAAGGTTCAGCTTTGTTTTGAGATCTATTAAATGCTTTTAAATCAAAACCTGATTTTAATATATTTTTTGCCATCGGCAGACCCATCAAGCCTATGCCAATAAAACCAATTTTTTTACTCATTTATTTTTTTGGAACAAATTCGTGGAAGTTTTGTGTCATTATTTCTGGAAAAAACATAACACATGCTAACACAATTAATTGAATTACTATAAATGGTGCAAATCCTCTAAAGATATCTGTTAACGAGATATGAGGAGGCGCAACTGACTTTAAGTAAAAGGCGGCAGGGCCAAATGGTGGACTTAAAAAAGATACCTGCATGTTCACACAAAACAATATTCCAAACCAAATTGGATCAAATCCAAGTGCTAAAACTATTGGCAAAAATACTGGCATTGCTAACAATACTATTCCAACCCAATCCATAAACGCTCCCATTACTAAGAACATTAATTGCATCATAAAAATTAAATACATTGGCTTTAAATCATAAGCCAATATTGTCTCTGCAACATATTTTGGACCACCTGCAAGTGAATAAGCTCCAGCTAAAACTGTTGCACCAAAAGTAATAGTTAAAATAGTACCCGATGCTTTAAAAGTTCTTGTAAGAGCATCTTTAAATAAAAACACTGTTAATTCTTTTCTAGCAAAAATTATAATTAATGTTGCTACTACACCCATTCCAGCAGCTTCCGTGATACCTGTTATCCCTGAATAAATTGAACCTAAAACAATTATTACAATCCCAATTGGAGGCAAAAGACCTGGTAGATATGAAATTTTTTCTTTTAAAGTTAATGGCGGTTCATCACTTAATGGTGCAAGATGTGGCTGCAATCTTGTTCGTATAAGAATATAAATAATGATTAAACTTGAAATCATTAAACCTGGTACAATTGCTTCTTGAAACAACATCGTAATTGACGTTTCAGTAGTTAATCCATAAATAATTAAAACAATTGATGGTGGGATCATTGTACCTAAAGAACCTGATGCACAAATAATTCCAATAGACATATCTTGATCATATTTTAATCTTAACATCTGAGGTAAAGCAATTAATCCTAATAAAACTATTTCTCCACCAATAATTCCGCTCATTGCAGCCATGATAGTTGCCATGATTGCAGTCACAACTCCAACACCGCCTCTAGTTTTTCTTAACCATGCATTTAAAGCATCATAAAGATCTCTTGCTATATTAGAGCGTTCAAGCAAGGAGGCCATAAATATAAAGAGCGGAACTGATAAGAAAGAATAAGTTACAACTAGAGAATAATATCTTGAAAGTAAAATACCTAAAGCGTGTTCTCCAATATATAAGAACACAAGTACAGCGCCCATAAAACCTGAGGCAAAACCCATTGGAACCCCAATAGATATAAGAGCTAATAATCCAACAATAAGTATTATAGAGAGTGTTCCTATTTCAAATTCCATTTTATTTTAAATCTTTAGAAGGGTCGTATTGTTTTTCTTTTGGATTTTTCCAATCAATTATTAAATTATTTACCGATTGAACAGCTATAAGAAATACACATATAAGTGTTAATGGCTTCATGGTTGCAGGAATTGGTGGATCCCAGTAAGTTGCAAATCTTTCCCAAGTAGTAAATGATCTATGGGCATCTTCCCAACCACCATAAATTACTGCAGTTGCAAATAAAACAATTACTATAGTGCTAATTAAATCAAAAATTCTCTGTGTGGGTCTTCCAACATAATCATATAACATTACTATTCTAATATGACTTCTGAGCCTTGTTGCGTATATTCCTCCAACCAAATAACAAATTCCAGCTAACCATAAACATAACTCATTAGCCCATAAAGTTGGTTTAAATACTATGTATCTCATAAATATTTCGTACATCATGACGAGTACAATTATGGGGATTAAATATTTAATTGTGTGGCTTAAAAATAAAGAAACTCTATCAATCCAATTTATTGGAAAATCATCCTTGCTTGCAACTTTTTCATTTTGTTCTTGTAATTGTTTATCAAGCATAGGTTAAAAATTTTTTAAAAAGAAGGGCCTTTTCAGGCCCTTCAAGATTTTATTATGTCTTTTTATTATAAGATACCGTTAGCTTTCATATAAGCTGTGTGGATATCTATAAGTGCAGCAGCTTCAGGAGATTTCTTTTTCCATTCCTGCCAAGCATCTAGTGCAGCATTTCTGAACTTAAGTCTATCTTCTCTAGACCAGTCATGAAGAGTAACGCCCATAGCATTTAAAGCTTTAACTGCTTCTGCGTTTTTTCTTTCAACTAAGCTAGTGATAGTTCTTCCAGCGATTTCTATTCCTGCTTTCATTGCTCCTCTTTCATGAGGTTTTAGCTTTTTCCATACTTTAGTATTACAAGCTAAGTGGTCAGCTGGCATAGAGTGAAAACCTGGGTATGTTGCATACTTATTGTTTTCATAGTGTCCACCTGCATAGTTAGTTGCAAGAGATGAGTAGTCCGCACCATCAATAAGACCTGTTTGTAAAGCAGTTGGAACTTCACCAAAGTCCATAACGATTGGCTTAGCACCTAGTGCAGTAAAGATCATACTTTCCATTCCTGGAGGTGATCTAAATTTAAAGTCTTTGATTGAAGCAACATCTGGAATTGGCTTACTAGATATTAGAGACTCATGTCCTGGTATCCACCAACCAATTAAAGTCATTCCATATTTATTGTAAAGTGCATCAACAGCTTCTTGAGCTCCTGGGAACTTTAAGAAATCATATTGTTGATATGGGTTATCGTATCCACCCATTACATCACCTGCGAATTGGAACGCTGCATTCTTACCAGTTTGGTAACCAGCACCAGTCATATCACAGTCAATAATTCCAGTTTGAGCAGAGTTAAATACCTCAGCAGATTTACCTGTTACTGAAGATGAGTAGAACATTTCGATTTTTAAGCTTCCACCAGAAAACTCTTCAACGTTTTTAGCGAATTGAGCTGCAACTTCACCATTTGGTGAGCTAGCAGTAAAGTGTGTTTCAATTTTTAAAGTCTTTGCATTTGCAGAGCCAAATAAAGCAACTGAAACAATAGCTACTGCAGCTATAGTTTTTGTTATTAGTTTAAACATTATCTTCCTCTCGTTTATGTTTTTAATAATCGAACTTAATCACAAATGATTTTTAATTTCAAATAAAACAGAAAAAATATGTATAGAAATTATATATATTAACTAAAAAAACAACTTTTAGTTGTATTAGACTACTTCTGAAATAAGTGGCTTATTTTCAAAGAAATTACAAATATTATCTACAGCCATCATGCTCATTGCTAAGCGAGTTTCGTGCGTGGCACTACCAACATGAGGTAAGACAAAACAATTATCCAATTTCATATATCTTTCATCAAGGTTAGGTTCATTATTAAACACATCTAACCCTGCAGCATAAATTTTATTGTTTTGAAGTGCATCTATCAATGCATCATCATCAATTGTTGATCCTCTTGAAGTGTTAATAACGACAGCATGATTAGGTAATAATCCAATGGTGGTCGCATTTAAAATATGCTTTGTCTCTGCGGTAGCTGGGGTGTGAATACTTACAAAATCACATTCTGGCATCATAGAATTTATATCTGAAAAATATTTTGCACCATCTTCAAGTTCTTCTGAAAGCTTGTTTCTATTATAATAAATTATTTTCATTCCAAATGCTTTTGCACATTTTGCTGCCATTCTACCAATTCGGCCCATACCAATTATACCAAGTGTTTTTCCTGTTACAGAATTTCCAATCATAAATTTAGTTAAATCGGGTTTTTGGTTTTTCCATTCACCAGACCTTACCAAATTATACGCTTCGCCAATTCTTCTAGAGGCTGCTAAAATTAAAAGAATAGTTGTTTCAGCAACAGCTTCATTTAGAACATTTGGAGTATTGGTAACTTTAATTTTTTTGCTTTCAGCAGATTTAACTGAAATGTTATCATAGCCCACTCCAACCTGAGCAATTATTTTTAATTTACCATTTAAATCTTTAAAAAAATCTTCTCCAATTTTATCAAACCCAGTTGAAATAAATCCGTCATACTCATTAGCCATTTTAACAAGTTCGTTATTTGGAATTGGCTCATCTTTTAAATTAAGAGTTACATCAAAATTTTTCTTTAATTTCTCCTCTGCACCATCCGATAATTTTCTTGTAACTAGTATTTTAGGTTTCATTTTAATGAGAATTTCTTGGAAGACCTTTTTTATGAGAGACATCTAAATAACTTCCACGTGAATTAATACACGCTCCATCTTCAAGCTGACCTACTGTATCTCTAAAAATTTCTTGCCATGGAGTTTGATTATTTGCTTTAAATATTTTTTTATTTTTTCTTCTTTTCTTAAACTCAGATTGAGAAATCAATAAATCCACTCTTCTTTTATTTAAATCAATTTTCATTTTATCACCTGTTTTTACAATTCCTAAATCACCCCCAACCGCAGACTCTGGTGAAACATGAAGAATTGATGGACTTTCAGAGGTACCACTTTGTCTTCCGTCTCCTAGAGTTGGTAAGTGTGTAATCCCTTTTTTTAATAACCGATCAGGTGGCTGCATATTAACTACTTCTGCAGATCCAGGATAACCTACTGGTCCACAGCCTCTGATAATTAAAATTGAATTTTCATCAATCTTCAGTTTTTTATCGTTTATTCTTTTATGGTAATCTTCTGGTCCTTCAAAAACTACCGCTTTACCATTAAAAACATTTTTATTTTTGGGATCTGAAAGGTATCTGTCTCTAAATTCCTTACTAATTACTGATGTTTTCATAATCGCAGATGAAAAAAAGTTACTCTTCATAATTAAAAAGCCAGCATTATCTTCAAGACTATTTTTGAAAGTTTTAATTACCTTTGGATCTGTATCTATTTTTCTTTTTAAATTTTGACCAACTGTTTTTCCTGTAACTGTCATAATATTGGTATGAATTTTTTTATTCTTTATTAATTCTTTCATCACTGCAGGCACACCTCCTGCTCTATAGAAGCTTTCCATCAAATATTCTCCTGCTGGTTGGCAATTTACTAAAAGAGGAATATTGTGCCCTAACTTTTGCCAATCAGATAAATCAAATTTAATTCCCATATGTTTAGCTATTGCACTTAAATGAGCAGTGCAGTTACTTGAACCACCAATTGCACTTGCAACTACAACAGCATTTTCAAATGCTTTACGTGTCATAATTTTTGAAGGTGTTAAATCTTCATGAACCATTTCAACAATTCTTTTTCCTGTTTCAAAAGAAATCTGTTCACGTTCTCTATAAGGTGCTGGTATCACAGCACATCCTGTTAAAGACATCCCCAATGCTTCTGCAACTGAATTCATAGATGAAGCTGTTCCCATTGTATTACAATGACCAACACTTGGTGCTGAAGATGCAACCATATCCATAAACTCATCATAATTAATTTCACCTTTTGCTAAAAGTTTTCTAGCTTCCCAAACAACCATACCTGATCCAGCCAACTTACCTTTGTAAACTCCATCTAACATTGGTCCACCTGACAAAACAATTGCAGGTAAGTTTACAGTTGCAGCAGCCATTAATGCTGCAGGAGTAGTTTTATCACAACCTGTTGTTAAGATTACACCATCTATTGGATACCCATATAAAACTTCAACTAACGACAAGTAAGATAGATTTCTATCTAACATTGCAGTGGGTCTTTTTCCTGTTTCTTGAATTGGATGGGTTGGAAACTCCATTGGAATTCCACCAGCTCTTCTTATTCCATCTTTAATTCTTTTGCTTAAAGATAAAAAATGTCTATTGCATGGTGAAAGATCACTTCCAGATTGAGCAATACCAATTATAGGGTTTCCTGATTGTAATTCTTTTCGTGTTAATCCATAATTAAGATATCGCTCTAAATAAAGAGCAGTCATTTCTGGATCTTTTGGGTTGTTAAACCATTGTTGACTTCTTAAATTTTTTTTACGTTTTGTTGGCATAAATAATTTGTAATGACTTGTTTAGAATTTTAGTTATATAATAAAAATATGAATAATCTAATAGTTTTAAACCAAAATGACAACGTAGGTGTAAGTCAATTTATTATTCCTGAAAAAACTAAAATAGAAGGTCATGATATTAGCACTATTGATCCAATTCCCTTTGGCCACAAAGTTTGTTTAAAATCAATAAATAAAGGGGATCCTATAATAAAATACGACCAAATAATTGGATTTGCACTAAATGATATTAAGCCAGGGGAACATGTTCATTCACACAATCTAGAATTTAGAGAATTTAAAAGAGATTTTAAAGTAACTGACAAAAAAAATATTATTAATGAAAAGGCAGATACTTTTTTTAATGGGATTTTAAGAGATAACGGCGATGTGGCTACTAGAAATTATATTGGAATAGTAAGTACTGTTAATTGTTCTGCAACTGTAACCAAAATGATTGTAGAAAGAATTAAATACTCCAAAATTCTAGAAGATTACCCAAATATTGATGGAATAGTTCCAATTACCCACTCTACAGGATGTGGAATGAACACGGTAAGTGAAGGTATGCAAATTTTTCAAAGAACAATTGATGGATTTAAAAATCATCCAAATTTTTCACATGTTTTTGTTATAGGTTTAGGATGTGAGTGTGCACAAGTAAGTTTATTTGATGAGTCTTTAAAAAAACATAATAGAATTCATTTTTTAACTATCCAAGATGAAGGTGGAACCAAAAAAATTGTTGAAAAAGTATTGTCTCAAATTAAAAATTTACTAACAGAAGCAAATAATGTTGAAAGAACCTCGCTACCAGTTAGCAATCTAACGCTTGCTTTGCAATGTGGTGGATCAGACGGATATTCAGGAATAACAGCAAATCCTGCATTAGGAGTTGCAGCTGATCTATTGGTTAAAAAAGGTGGAAGTTCAATTTTATCTGAAACTCCTGAAATTTATGGAGCAGAACATTTGCTAATTAATAGAGCTAATTCACAAGAAACAGCAGATAAATTAATTAAGAGAATTGAGTGGTGGAAACATTACACAACTATAAATAATAGTTCGATGGACAACAATCCTGCACCTGGAAACAAAAAAGGAGGTTTGACTACAATTTTAGAAAAATCTTTAGGAGCTGTTGCTAAAGGAGGAAACTCCACCCTTCAAGATGTGTTGCAATATGCTGAACCTTTAAAAAATAAAGGTTTTAATTTTATGGACTCTCCAGGCTATGATCCTGTTTCTGTAACCGGCCAAGTAGCATCAGGAGCAAATGTAATTTGCTTTACTACAGGTAGAGGTTCATGTTTTGGATGCAAACCAGTACCAAGTTTAAAACTATCAACGAATTCAGCTATGTATGAAAAAATGTCAGAAGATATGGATATCAATTGCGGAACAATTGCAGAAGGAAAAGAAAAAGTAGAAGAAGTTGGTCAAAAAATATTTGAACTAGTAGTAGATACAGCCTCTGGAAATAAGTCAAAAAGTGAAATTAACGGCTATGGTGATGAAGAATTTAATCCTTGGCAAGTTGGCGTTGTAATGTAAATATTTTTAGATATTTACACACTTTAATACCATGACAAATATCAAAAAACCGCCCCTAGTGAAGATAATTTTATTATCTGGCACAGGTTTTTTTATGTTTGTGTGTATGGATTCTTTAGCAAAGTATTTGGGAGGAGTAATGCCTATTACCCAAGCAGTATGGGGAAGATTTTTTTTTCACTTTATAGCTTTGGTAATTTATTTTTTTATTTTTAGACCAAAAATTAATTTAACAAAGAATTTTAAAATACAGATACTAAGATCTGTATTAATGGTTACGGCTACTTTTTTTATGTTCAATTCTCTTCAAAGATTTGATTTAGTTGATATTTACGTAGTATTTTTTTCGGCACCATTAATTGTTGCAATGTTATCAGCAATTTTTTTAAAAGATGTTTTAAGCTTAAAAGGTTTGTTGTTAATGGTCATGAGTTTTGGATGTATCATATTCTCACTTGGGCCAAGCATGAAAGTTTTAAGTCCTGAATTAATTTTTCCACTTGTACCTCCATTGTGTTGGGCGCTTTATCAATTTTTTACTAAATTAATTTCTGGAAATAATGATCCTTTTGCTTCAATATTTTATACAGCAATTACAGGGGCTATTATTTTTACAATTTATGTATCCTTAAATTGGGTGCCGCTTGAAAAAAATAGCTATTGGTTACTTCTAATTTTATTAGGATTGGCTGGTTTTATAAGTCACTTCATGTTGATATATGCAATTCAATTATCAAATTTATCGTTTGTAACTAACTTTCAGTATTCTCAGTTAGTGTGGTCGACGATAATTAATTTTATAATATTTGGTGTCCCACTTGATATTAATAAAATTTATGGGGTAATTGGAATAATTATATTTGGAATATTGTTTATTCGTACCGAAGGAAAAAAAAAGAAAATTAAAGTTTAATTTTTTTACCTGATTTAGCACTTTTAGTTATTGCGGCAAAAATTTTAAGAGAGATTAAACCATCATTCCCATTTACTTTTGGTTTAACTTTTTTCAAAACTACGTCTGCAAAATGGTCAATTTGATTTACTAAAGTACTATCATCTTTTTTGTTTTTATCTTCATTAACTAAAATTTTATTCCACCAACTTCGTTCATTTTTATAAAACCAATATTTTAAATTAGGAAATTGTATTGACCCCTTAGTGCCACCAATCATATATGCAGATTGATTGGTTATAGGGTAAGCAGGATTTTCTCCAGCAGTTAACTCATAACTCCATGGTGCAACAATTGTATCTGATAAATTTAAAGTACAAAGCGCGCCTGAATTAAAAACCAAACTAATTGTTGCAGTATCCTCTACTTTAAATTTTCTCGTTTTGTTGGTTGTAAACGCTTGAACGTATTTAATTGAACCAAGTAAGTAACAAATCATATCAATATCATGAACAAGATTAATTCCTAAAGGCCCTCCCCCTTTACTTATTCTCCATTTTTCTTTGTAATAAGCTTTGTGTTTATAAAGCCAACACAACACGTTTGCTGAAACTATATTTCCTAATTTACCTTTATCGATAAGCTCTTTTACCTTTGATACTATTGAATTATGTCTTCTGTGATACCCTATTAATAACGGAGTTTTATTTTTATTAGCGCTAATAATAATTTTTTTAGCCGAATTAATGTTATCTGAAATAGGTTTTTCCAATAACACTGGAATTTTTTTCTTCAAAAAACCAACTGTATGCTTTTCATGTAATTGATTTGGAGTCGCAACAATTACGGCATCTAAATTTTTTGAGTTTAAAAGTTCATTTACATTTGAATACAGTGGAATTTTATATTTTTTTGATAAATTTTTAGCGGTATTACTAATATCTACTATTGAATGGAGATTAGCTTTTTTTGATTTTGAAATAGCTTTGATATGCTGAAGCCCCATTAACCCAGTTCCTACAATTGATATATTTATCTTTTTATTCATTTTATGAAATATTTATTTTTGTAAAGTACTTATAAAGTTTATTGGGTTTAATTAAAGTACTTGGAAAATTTTTATTATTAGGCGCATCTGGATAATGTTGTGTTTCTAAACAAACTCCTTGGTAAGGAGCAAGTTTATCTTTATAACGCAAACCTTGACTGGTATATAGTTGTACTCCTGGAAGATTTGAATAAAAATCTAATTGGATATTAGTTTTTTTATTTTTTAAAGAAGCTAAATAATTTTTAGAATTTTTTTTAATACAATAGGTTAAATCAAATCCTAATTGATTGATTGTATTAGATACTCTTTTTATTTTTTTGTTTTTAATAATATTTATTTTTTCTCCAATATTTTTGAAATGATTAAAATCATTAATAGTGTTTTTAACTTTTTTAATTTTGCCTGTTGGGATTAATTTATTGGTTACTTCAAGATATTTTTCAGAATTAATTTTTAAATCATGGTTAAAAATTGTTTCTTTCTTATTTTTATTCAAATTCCAGTAACTGTGGTTTGTTAAACTCACATGCGTTAATTGGTTTGATTTATATTGGTATTTGATAAATAAACTTTTATTCTTAAGCTCAAAGGTACACTCTGAATTCAAATCTCCTGGAAAACCTTGGTCAAGGTTTTTTGATAACAATTGATAGATAATTTTTGTTTTTGAGTGAAGACGAATTTTCCACTCCAAACGATCAAATCCTATTTTTCCTCCATGTAGTGTATTTTTTCCTTCATTGCCATCGAGTTTATAGATTTTATTTTTAATCTTAAATCTTGAATTTGATATTCTGCCTGCGTACCGGCCACAAGTAGCCCCTACATAAAAATTTTTACTGCCATAATTTTTTGTAGAACCAAGATTTAAGATTAGATTTATTTTCTTTTGCTTGTCATAAACCTCATACAAGCAAGCACCAATATTAATTGATTTAACTCTTAAATATTTGTTTTCTATCGTTGAACTTTGTACTTTCACAAAGTCTCTTATAGCCAACCTTTATCAACGATGTAAGATTGATTTGTGCAACCAGAAGACTGTTCTGATGAAAAAAACAATACAGTTTGAGCAAGTTCATGTGGCATTAATTTCTCTTTTAAACATTGGTTTTTCATCAAATCTTTTTCAGACTCTTCGTTTAACCACATATCAATTTGTCTTTGTGTTAAGACCCACCCAGGTACTACTGAGTTAACTCTAATGTTAAATTCCCCTAAATCTCTAGCAAAGGATCTTGTCAAACCAACTACTCCAGATTTTGCAGCGGTATAAGCAGCCATTCCACCTTGTCCAACCATCCAAGAAGCGGATCCCATATTAACAATTACACCACCTTTGTTTTCGATCATTGATTTTTTAACTGATTGAACTGTGAAAAAATAATGTCTTAAATTTACGTTTATTCTCTCATTCCAATATTCCTCTGTGACATCATCTATTTTATGTCTTGTATCATTAGCAGCATTATTAATTAAAATATCAATTGGACCTTTCTGATCAATAATATCTGCAATAGTTTTTTGAAGTTGTTTTATATTTAACAAATCACATTCAATAAAAGTTGGTATTGAATATTTTTTATTTTTTATCTCTTCAATTAATTTTTCAGACTCTGATACATTAATATCTATAAAGTAAACTTCTGAACCTTGTTCACAAAAATGTTCAACAATTGAAGCACCAATTCCTGATCCACCCCCTGTAACAAATACTCTTTTATTTTCTAAATCATAATATTTTACTTTCATATTCTCATCTTTCCTTTCATAAAAGTTACACTTTTGTTTTGTATAAAATATTTATAATAATTATAACTCTAATTCTTTAGCTAGATCGCCAATTTTAGCACCACCTGCCATCAATCTTTTTACCTCTTCATTACCAAGGTCTGCAGACAATCCTGAACCAATTACTTCTCCCAAACTTAAAAAAGTAAATCGATCAGCTATCAGACGTGCATGAATTTCATTATGAGTAATAAGTATAATTGCAATATTTCCAAAATTTTGAACTTTTTTTATTGTTTTTAAAACTTCCATTTGCTGCTTTTGACCTAATGCTGAAGTAGGTTCATCTAATATTAATATCTTTGCACCAAAGTAGATTGCTCTTGCAATAGCTAAGGTTTGTCTTTGTCCACCAGACATTGTTCCAACTGGTTGATTAGGGTTTGCAATGTTAATTCCAATTTTAGACATTTCTTCTGTTGTTATTCTATCCATCTCATCCATTTGCATTAAACCAAATGCGCCAGGTCCTTTTGTTAATTCACGACCAAGAAAAAAATTTCTTGTAACTGAAGTTAAAGCATTGAGAGCTAAATCCTGATAAACTGTACCAATGCCTGCATCAGATGCTTGACGTGGTGAAGTAAAGTTAACAATTTCTCCATCGACTTTTATTTCTCCACTTGTCATAGGATGAACGCCAGATAACACTTTAATCAAAGTTGATTTTCCAGCTCCATTGTCCCCTAAAAGAGCATGAACTTCACCTGGGTAGACATCTAAAGACACACCATTTAAAGCAGTAAATGCTCCAAATTTTTTAACTAAATTTTTTATTTCAATTAATGGTTTTTTATCCATTAGATATTCCCCATAATTCGTTTCCTAATATTCTCATTAGTAAAGGCGGCAGTAACAAGAACTGCTCCAAGGAACACCCTATAAAATGATCCATCAATTCCAGGAATATAAAAGAAGGCTTCTTTTGCTATTCCAAAAATAATTGTACCTAGAATAATTCCACCAATGGTTCCAAAACCTCCTGTTAACACAACACCTCCAATAACCGCTGCAGCAATTGCTTCTAATTCTTTTAGATTACCTTTAGCTGTATCCGCAGTATTAACTTCAAAAACCTGACACGCTGCAAACATGGTTGCACAAAATGCAGTATTCATAAATAATGCAATCTTAACTTTATTTGTTGGCACACCGTTAGCCTTTGCAGCATTAAGGTTTCCACCAGTTGAATAAATCCAGTTACCTGCTTGAGTTTTGCTCAAAATAAAATAACAAATAAAAGCAATCAGTCCCCAAATCATTAAAGCAGAATACATTCCCTTAGCGAAGATGTTTCCAAAGTTATTTACATTCCAATCTACTGTATAATATAGCCAATTAAATACTGGCTCCATAATATCGCCTCCAAAGAAATTAGCCACTGGTCTTGCAGTAACTATGGTGTCGATGTAAGCTTTTGCTATATCAATATCAGTAACCGCTTTTGCCGTAACTGCAGGAACATCAACTCCAGCTTCAATTTTCTTTGTCAAAATTTCTACCATTGAATCATTGCCAGATTTTTTTGCCCCAGCTAAAGATTTTTCTAAGGTTTCAATCATTTTTGTTGAATTTATTTCAGTTTTGAAAGCTGCAACTTTTTCGTTCACATATGTTAGTTGCTCAGTTAATTTTGCAACAGTGCTAGCTGGTGCGGTGCTAAGAATTTCTAATAATTGGTCATTTGGTAAAGCTTTAGCCGCATCTCTTTCCATTTCCCCAAGACCTGGTACATTTATAATATTTTTGATATCTGGCAAATCGGTAACAGTCGTTGATCCGGCAGTTTGATCTGGAGCTCTATTAAACGCTCTATAGGATACTTCTGTTAAACCTCTTAAAAAGAAAAGTCCGCCCAGTGTTACAATGAAAGAAGATATTCCACTTTTAACAACTATCCATCCCTGTATCCATCCAAAAGATAAAGTCATACATAATGTAATTAATATTGCTAATAATGGTGAAACATCCCTAATTTCAAATAATTGAAATCCCTCAAAATGAAAACCTCCTTCAAAAGAGATGTAGGGAATAACAACAGCAAAACCCCATTTTAGTATCATTGCCATAACACCACCGGCAAAACCGATCATTGAACCAACTGAAAGATCAAATTCACCTGCAATAATTAACATTCCAGCAGCAAGTGCTACGATTCCTAATTGAGCAATTACCCTAAAATTATTTCTAATTCCTAAAGCGTTAAATCCTTCACCAGAGAAAGGGTTTAGAGAAAATTGTCCTTCTGGAATTGAAAAGTATCCCAACATACAAAAAAGTAAGATCATTACCCCCAAAGGTCCAACCTCTGGACGAGCCATTAATGCAGAGTACCATTTTTTTTCACCTTGTCGGTCTGATTCTTGTCTTGGTTTTTTTGTTGTTGATGTATTCATTTTTAAAAAGGTTTTTAATTCTATAAAAAAAAAGGGCCGATTAAATAATCGACCCTTTAAATTATTACAGACTATCTGTCAATTCCTGCTAAAGCAGCAACTGAAGAAGCGTTAGACTTGTCAACGAAGCCAGGTCCTGATGGGATGTTAGCTCCTGGTAAAAGTCCAGCACTGTTGTTGTACAAGTGTAATACGATAACTGGCATATAACCTTGTAGTCTTTGTTGTTGATCGATTGTGAAAGCAACTCTTCCAGATCCGATTAAGTCCATAACCGCAGGACTTAAGTCAAAGCAAGAATGGTGTACTGTCATACCAAGATCAGCTAAAGCTTTATCAACAGCTTCACATACGTGAGGTCCTACTGAAAGGATCGCATCGATATCTTTGTTAGCTTGTAAAGCAGCAGTAGCTCTAGTTTGAATAGTTGCAGGGTCAGATGTAGTATCAGTCATTTGCATAGGAACTGCAGAACCGTAACCTTCACATCTGTCTACAAGAGCTGTGTTGTATGCTTCTTGAATCATACAAAGTGCTTTAGAAGCACCTTCAGCTTTTGCTCTTTCACCAGCTTTTTGTCCAGCAAGTAATTCAGGCTGACCAACGTGCATTAAAGCACCTAGGCTAGCAGAAGACTCTAAACCAGAGTTCATTGTAATTACTGGTACACCAGCAGCAACAGCAGCTTTAATAGCTGGGCCTAATGCATCTGGATCTGGTAAAGAAATTACCATACCATCTGGTTGAGTAGCTGCAGCAGCTTGAATTGAGCTTGCCATATCAGCCATGTCAGCAGAAGGGTTGTAGATGTATTCGAAGTCAGCACCGATTGCTCTAGCTGCATCTTCACCACCTTTTTGAACTACAGGCCAAAAAGGATCTTTTCCTTCACCATGAGTTATCATGACGTATCTTTCAGCGAACGCAGAAGTTGCAAATAATGCAAGAGCTGCAATCGAAAGTATAAGTTTTTTCATTATTTCTCCCTTTTAAATTAATTTAAAAAAGGAAATATAACTAGTTTGAAGAAAGATCATAACAAAAAATATAAATACAACTTTTAATTGATTTTTTTTCATCAATATTTTTTCCCTACTTTTCTAGGTTTTAGTAAGATTGGTATTTTCTAAATTAAATTATAATGAGAAATCTAATTTAATATGTCGCGCTTCTTCCTAACCTTGCAGCACCACGAACACCGCTGGCATCACCATATTTTGGTTTTAAAAAAACACCTTCGTATTCTCTTCCGATAACAAATTTCCTCACTAATGAGTCTATTTCATGTAAAAAATCAATTTCATTTGAAACGCCTCCTCCAAAAACGAAAGCGTCAGGATCTAAAATATTTATTATACTTGAAAGTGACATTGCTAAATTTACCTTAAAATCATCTATAAATCTCTCTGCATCTAAATCATGTTTTCTATTTAATTCAAAAATTTCATTTGTTTTTAAATTTTTTCCATAAAGTTTATTAAATCTTTTTGCTAAACCTAAGCCAGATAAAAAACTTTCAATCTCAGCTTCTCTTGGATTAGTCGAGTCAAAATTTTCTTTTTTAGCAGCAAAATAAGGGATTTGATTATGACCCCATTCTCCTGCAACACCATTAGGGCCACTTACTATTTTTTTATCAATCACTAACCCACCTCCAACACCAGAACCTAAAATTATCCCATAGACAATTTTGTAATGTTTGCCTGCTCCATCTATGGCTTCAGATAAAGCAAAACAATTTGCATCATTTTCACAAAACACTTCTTTGCCAAGTGCTTTACGTAGATCATTTTGAAATGGTTTTTTTTCTAACCAACTTATATTGGGAACGTTTTTAACTAGCCCTGTTTGAGGAGAGTGAACCCCTGGATGACAAACACCAATTGGAAGTTCTTGTTTAAACTCTTGTTCTAATTGTCTATGAATATCTCTTATTGAAGTAATAATTTGAGTGTAATTTTTTGGACATGATATTCTAGATCTGTGTTTTTCTTGTCCATCTTTTTCAAGTAAAACACTTTCAATCTTAGTTGCACCTACATCAATTCCAACTTGCATAACTATTAATAAGTTGCTCTACCACCACTTAGATCAAATACTGCGGCAGTTGAGAAAGAATTTTCTTCACTTGATAACCAAGCAACTAAGGAAGCTAACTCTTCTACCTTGGCAAATTTATTTCTTGGTATTTTTGAAAGCATATAATTAATATGTTCTTCTGTCATTTGATCAAAAATTCTAGTTTTTGCTGCAGCTGGGGTAACGCAATTAACTGCAATGTTTTTTTGAGCTAATTCTTTACCCAGTGATTTAGTTAATCCTATAACTCCTGCTTTCGAAGTGCTATAAGCGCTTGCATTTGGATTTCCCTCTTTACCTGCAATAGAGGCAATATTAACAATTCTTCCATAATCATTTTTTGCCATAAACGGAACAACTGCTTTGCAACAATAAAAAACAGCATTTAAATTTAGATTAATTACCTTATTCCACTCCTCTATTGGATATTCTGCAACGGTAGTATTCATACCTGCTACACCTGCATTGTTGATAAAGATATCAATCTTGCCATGAGATTTTTCAACTTCAGATAATTTTGTGTTAATCGTTTCATAGTTACTCACATCAACTATTTGATAAGATAAATTTTCAGAATTTACCTTTTCTAGAGCTTTTTTAGCCTCATCCTCATCTATGTCCCAAATTACTACTTTAGCTCCAGACTCTATAAATCTTTCAGTGATAGCTAAACCAAACCCTTGAGCTCCACCTGTTACAATTGCAACCCTGTTATTTAAATCAAACTTAATCATAATTCCTTTTTAATTTTTTTTGATCTTATTAAAGGAAAAGCTAAGCCAATTAAAGACAAAATAAAGAACGTAAAAGCTGAATATAAAAAAAATTAAGCTAAATTTTATATTAAACCAGCATCTACTGTAAAATTTTGTTTAGTACATCCAGAAGAAACATCTGATGCCAAATATAAAACCATTCTTGAGACATCCTCAGGTAATACTTGTTTTTTAAGACATTGATTATCTAAAATTTCTTTTTTAAATTTTGGATTTAACCATAATTTGGATTGTCTTTTTGTTGCAACTGAACCAGGTGCAATAGAGTTTATTCTAATATTGTGTTGGCCCAAATCTCTAGCTAAAGATTTGGTTAAACCATAAATTGCAGCTTTTGCAGTACTGTATGCTGGGAACATAACCGCTCCCCTTATCCAACTTACTGAGCCTAAATTTATTATTGATCCACCTTTATTTTTAATCATACTTTTTTTAACAGCTTGAATAGCAAACAAATAGTGTTTCAAATTTATTGCCATTCTTTCGTCCCAGTATTTTTCTGTAATTTCCTCAAGAGTATGTCTTTGATCATTTGAAGCATTGTTTACCAAAATATCTATTGGACCTTTTTTTTTAATAATGTTTTGAATTAGAGTTTTATATTTTTTAATATTTTTAATATTGCAGAATTGAAAAGTAGGTATTTTTTGTTTTTTCTTTTTAATTTTTGAAATTAATTTTTGAGCTTCTTTTTTATCTATATCAAAAAAATAAACCTCAACACCTTGTTCACAAAGATGCTCAACAATTGATGCTCCAATACCAGATGCTCCACCTGAAACTAAAGCACGTTTATCTTTTAAGTCAAAATACTGAACTTTCATATTTTGATTATAAATATTATTTCAATATTTTCTTTATATCTTTTGTTTGGAATAAACTTGGTTTTTTGCATGTAGTCTTAATTACTTGTGGTTTATTTGTCTTACATGCTTTCATTGTTGATTGAATAATATCTAAAACATGAAGAGATAGTTCTCCATTACATTTGTTTATTTTTTTATTTTCAATTGAATAAGCCATTTCTGCTAATCCTGCTCCACGATAATTTGCATTAGTAGGAGACTCGTTTGCTCTAGAACTTTGTGATCTGATATTAATTTTTCCTAGTGGCATTTTGTTCGTTTTATATTCTATCCAAGGATCCCCTAGCTTTTTACATACATAAACAGAGCCTCCAAACATATTTGGATCTGGTACAATCATAGAACCTTTGTCACCATAAAGTTCAATATGATTTCTTTGATGAGCAATAACATCAAATGAAAGTGTTAGTCTAATAATTGTTCCATTATCGAATATAATTGTTGATAGATATGTTGTGGGACATTCAACTTTAAATGTTTTGTTTTTTCTTGGTCCAATACCAATCGTTCTTCTTTTAACACCATTAACGATACTACCAGTAACTTTTTTTGCTGGTCCTAATAGATTAACTAAAGCGGTTAAGTAGTATGGACCCATATCAATTACTGGCCCACCTTCTTTTTTAGCAAACCATGGTTCTGGATTTGGATGGTAAGATTGAACTCCAGGAAAAGCAAAAATTGCATTTCCTAAATTTATTTTTCCTATTATTTTTTTATCGACTAATTCTTTTGATTTCTGAATACCGCCACCTAAAAAAGTATCAGGAGCGTTTCCAATATAAAGTTTTTTCTTTTTTGCTATTTTAAGAAGATCTTTTCCATCGTTAAAATTAATTGCCAATGGTTTTTCAGAGTAAACATGTTTTCCATTTATCAAAGCTTGTTTTGCGACCTGATAATGTGCTTTAGGAATGGTTAAATTAAGAATGATTTCAACCTCATTGTCTTTTAAAAGCTCTTTTACAGTTAATGCCTTAATTTTATAAGTTTTTGCACATCTAACTGCATTACTGTGGTTGATATCTGCACACTTAATGATTTTAATATTGTTAAAATATTTTTCAGCTCTGAAATAAGTTTCTGAAATATGACCACATCCAATAAGGCCAACTTTAAATATTTTGTTCATAAAAAGTTATACGCCTTGTCTTTGTTTGCTCTTACCTTCTTGATAAAGTTTTATAGCTTCTTTATTTTCTTCTGTTGTTGGAATTTCTAGGGTTGGGCTATCCCAAAATGCAGAACCTTCCAACCACTGATATGCGTGTGTCTTAATTGATATCACATATGTAACATCAGATTTTTTTGCTCTTTTAAATGCTTCTTCCAGTTCAGATATAGAGTTTACATGTTCAGATTTAGCGCCCATACTTTCTGCATGTTTTGCAAAATCAACGTCAACAAGCCCTGGTGTTTTAGAGCTTTTGAGTAGATTATTATATTCTTTACCACCCTTAAATAATTGAAGCCTATTAATAACTGCAAAACCTCCATTATCACAAACAACAATTATAAGCTTGTTGTTAGTTATAACTGAAGAATAGATATCAGTATTATTCATCAAGTATGATCCATCTCCTATAAATGAAATGACTTCTTTATCTGGGTTTGCCATTTTAATTCCAAGAGCACCTGAAATTTCATAACTCATACAGCTAAAGCCCCATTCTGTCTCATGTGTGTTAAGTTCTCTAGGTCTCCAAACCTGAACAACCTCTCCTACAAGTCCACCTGCAGCTGTTACTGCTATATCTGAGGGATCAGAATTTTTATAGACAGCACCTATTACCTGAACATAACTTGGTATCTCCTGATTTGAAGGAGCACTTGCTTTATCAACTTCTTCATTCCAAGCTTTAAGTTCAGTTTGAGATTTTTTATTCCACTCTTCACCAGCTTTCCAATCCCCCAAAGCTTGAGATAATTCAGCTAAAGAAACTTTTGCATCTCCAATTACTGCTTGTGCTAAATGTTTGTTTGCATCAAATCTTGAAACATTTATTGAGACAAGTTTAAAATTTTCATTTTCAAAATTTGCCCAAGAACCAGTGGTAAAATCTGCAAGCTTAGTACCAACAGCAATGGCAAGATCCGTTTGCTTAGCGAGTGAATTAGTATTTTTGCCACCTAACCCACCTATTTGGCCTGCATAATGTGAATGATCTCTTTTCATTGTTGAGTAACCCATAACTGTTTGGGTTACAGGTATATTATGTTTGATTGCAAACTTACTTAATTCATCCATTGCGTCTGAATAAAATACTCCTCCACCAGAAATAATTATTGGATTTTTTGAAGATTTAATTTTCTCAGCTGCTTCTTTAACTTGAAATTCATCTGGCCTAGGTCTTCTAATTGTGTGAACTCTTTCTTTAAAGAATTCTTCAGGATAATCGAAAGTTTGACCTTGGATATCTTGACATAAAGCAATACATGCTGGCCCGCAATCAGCAGGATCTAACATTGTTTGAACTGCTGCTGGAAATGATTGAATAATTTGCTCAGGTCTAGTGATACGATCAAAATACCTTGTAACGGGTTTAAATGCATCGTTTGCAGTAATGCCAGGGTTATTAAAATGTTCTACTTGCTGAAGCACTGGATCTGGCATTCTATTTGCATAAGTGTCACCAGGTAAAAATAAAATCGGCAGTCTATTACTCATAGCAACTCCAGCTGCTGTCACCATATTCGTTGCACCAGGTCCAACTGATGAGGTGGCTACAAAAATTTGTTGTCTTCGTTTTGCTCTTGCATAGCCAATTCCGGTAAGAGCCATATTTTGTTCATGATGACCTCTATATGTTGGAAGTTCATTTTGATTTTCTTCTAATGCTTGTCCTAGACATGCTACGTTTCCGTGGCCAAATATCCCAAATACACCTGGAAACAAAGGTTCTTTCTTGCCATCAATTAATATTTTTTGAGAAATTAAATATTTAACTATCGCGTGCGCACATGTAAGGGTAATTTTTTTCATAAATTAAGTTTAACTTTGATTGTGTGTAATGTTTATATATAAATATATTTATAAATTAAAAAACCTAATTAAGTAAACTTAAAAATAAAAAATCTATGTACGAAAAATTTGGACAATTCATTGATGGTAAATGGCAACAAGCAGAAAAAAAAGAAACATATGACGTAATCAATCCTGCAACTGAGGAAGTGATTGGAAAAGCATCAAAAGCATCTTCGTTAGATGTTCAAAAAGCTTTAAAATCTGCTGAAAAAGGTTTGGAGATCTGGAAAAACACAACTCCATGGGAGAGATCTTACAAAATAAGAAAAGTTGCGGATTTAATGAGAGAGAGAAAAGATGTTCTTGCAAAATGGTTAACGCTTGAAGTTGGAAAACCCTTAGCAGAAGGTGTCGGAGAAGTTGGTGGCGGAGCAGATATTTTTGAGTGGAATGCAGAAGAGACAAAAAGAATTTATGGACAAACTGTTCAAACAAGATTTCCTGATACAAGGGCTCATATCTATTATCAGCCTGTAGGTGTAGTTGCGGCATTAGTCCCTTGGAATTTTCCAATCATTTTAGCTTCGAGAAAAATTTCTACAGCATTAGCTGCAGGATGTTCTGTAATTTGTAAACCAGATGTAATTACTCCTGGTGCTGTTATGGAGTTAGTAAATATTTGTAAAGAAGCCGGAATACCTGACGGAGTAGTGAATCTTTTATCTGGAGATCCAGCTGAAATTTCAAATGAATTAATGGAGTCTGATATAATTAAAAAAGTATCAATTACAGGATCAACTAGAGTTGGTAAAATAATTTTAAAAAAAGCTGCTGATAAAGTTCAAAGAGTGACTATGGAATTAAGTGGCCACTCACCATTTATTGTTTGTGATGATGTGGATATGAATAAAGTAGCTGATATAGCAATTACAGCTAAATTTAGAAATAATGGACAAGTTTGTATTTCTCCTAATAGATTTTACATACAAGAAAGTAGAAAAGATGAATTTGTAGGTGCTTTTATGGAAAGAGCAAAAAAATTAAAAATAGGTAATGGTATGGACGAAGGTGTAGAATTAGGACCTCTTTCTACCGCAAAGAGACTGGAAGAAATAGAAAAGCTAGTTGAAACAACTAAAAGTGAAGGAGCTAAAGTTTTAATGGGTGGAAAAAGACCTTCTGGTTTCAATAAAGGATATTATTACGAACCAACTGTATTTGATGATGTTAAAGATAATTTTACTATCATGAAAGAAGAGCCCTTCGGACCGCTAGTTCCAGTTTTAACATTTAAAACTTTTGACGAAGTTATAGAAAGAGCTAACGATAACGATTTAGGTTTATGCAGTTATCTTTATACAAATTCAATGGACCAGGCTAATAGAGGATCTGAAATGTTAGAGTCAGGTTGTGTTGCTGTAAATACTGGAGCAGTTGCTGTTGCAGAGGCACCTTTTGGTGGAATAAAACAAACTGGTTATGGACGTGAAGGTGGATCGAGTGCTATTAAAGATTACTTGAATGTCAAATACACACACATGGGATTAAAAATATAGATCATGAGAAAAAATAAAATCAAACAAATGATGAAAGATGGCAAGCCAGTAATTAATGGCTGGTGTGCAATTCCAAGCACAGCCTCAGTTGAAGCTATGGCTCATCAAGGATGGGACTCATTAACAATAGATATGCAGCACGGACTTGTAGATTACAGTAATGCGCTTCCAATGCTTCAAACTATTTCTACAACAGATGTAACTCCACTAGCTAGAGTTAATTGGAATGAACCAGGTCAAATAATGAAAATTTTAGATGCTGGTTGTTATGGAATAATTTGTCCAATGGTTAGTAATAAAAAAGAGGCAGAAAATTTTGTTCAAGCTTGTATGTACCCTCCTGATGGTTACAGAAGTTTTGGCCCTGTTAGAGGTTTAATTTATGGTGGAGCTGATTATGCTGATCATGCTAATGAAGAAATATTAAAATTAGCAATGATCGAGACAAAAGAATCTTTAGAAAACCTTGATGAGATAATGTCTACACCAGGGGTTGATGGAATTTATATCGGACCAGCAGACTTATCTTTAGCAATTGGTGAAAAACCTGGGTTTGATCGAGCTGAAACAACTAAAGCTTATTCTGAAATTTTGAGAATTCTAGAACATGCAAAGAAAAATAATATTTTTGCTGGAATTCACAATGGTACTACAGAATATGCAACAAAGATGATTGAAAAAGGTTTTGATTTTGTAACAATTGCATCTGATTTAAGAGCCCTAAGTGCTGGTGCAAAAGCTACTGTAGATAAAATGAAAGGCTCCTTGTCTAAAAAAGACAGCGACGCTACTTATTAATCTAGCTGATTTAAAAATTCTTCAAACTGACTTTTGTCTAAATTAGAAGATTGTTTTTTACTTGGAAATTTTCCGCTCATAGAATCTTTTTTAAATGCTTTTAGCGCTTTAACTCTTTCAATTTTAATTTCGTTTCTAAGTTTAAGTAAATTTCCATAAGCTTTAGAGTGTCTTGGAGGGTTCTCAGTATCTCCACAAATATCTTCCATAAATAAATACATTACATCAGCATTTCTTCCAGATCCTAATGAGACGGTAACAATATCTGTTCTTTTAGAAATTTCTCCCATAACATTTTCAGGTATCACTTCACATTCCGCAGAAAACGCTCCTGCATCCTCTAGTCTTTTAAATTTTTGAAATAATTCATAAGCTTCATTAGCAGTTTTGCCAACTGCTCTTAATCCTCCTATCCAAGTTGATTTTCTTGGAACTAATCCTAAGTGACCCATGACCGGCACATCTTCTTTCGCTAACATTTCTACAATGTCCATACTTCTTGGTGTCATCACTGCATCAGCACCATTTTCAAGCGCTTTAAATGCACCACGCATAATATCATCAGCTGTAACAAATTCATTCAATACTAAGGCTGCAGTTAAAAAAAGATTTTTTGACCCTTCTCTAACTGGAATTATATTTTTAGCATTAGCAATAATCATATCAAAGCCAGCTTTCTCTGCAGCTGCAGCTTCTTCAATGCTATTAGCAGTCACTTGAGTAAATTTTCTCTTACCTTTCGCAGCTTTTAAATCTCCGACTGTGGTTGATCTTTTTGCTGGTTTAGCAGCCCATGTATAAACGTTCTTCATTTAACACCTTTATAAAGAATATCCCTTCGATCAATAAACTCCTCAAAAGTTTTAATGGTAATTACAGATGGTAAAATAAAAATTGATCTTTTATCTTTTTCGTTTCTTATAATTCTAAAGTAACCCTTCTTAATTGCAGTATCAATATAGACATTAGAGGTTAAATAAGATTTTTCGATGACTTTTAAAAGTTCATTTTTAGTAATAGATTTATTTTTGTAATATGCCAGCATCACCATATGCAGCATAATCCAATGTTGTGGGGTTAAAGAAAACCAATTTAACAATTCATTTGCCAATCTTCCCTCAAAGTCTCCAAGTGAAATTTCAGCTAATTTAATTCTTTTTTGAGTAAGTTTTGGAATTTTTTTTTGTTCTTCGATATGTTTTGGATACTTAAACTGTCTTTTCATTTAAACAAACTTAAACTTATTAAGTTTTCTATTCAATACTATTTTTGTTTGTTAGCTCTTTATAGATATTATTAACCCTATGAACTTCAGATGCTGTATTAAAATAACCCTCGTATTCAATTTCATCAGGAGTTACATCAAAATGATAATGACCAGCATCTCTATCATGTTCATAAGAATGAAAATGTGTATGTTCTCCAGACTCTCTTAAATTGAGCTCTCCTCCAGTAGGGTCACCAGTCCACAGCACTGTATAGCATTGTAATTTTGGCCCAACTGGTTCATAAAATTGAAGAAAATCTTTAACGCATTTCATTTGTTTTGGATCATAATACTCATGTTTAATATCTTTATAATCTGGCTGAACATGTGACCTTACTTTTCCTTCTAAAATTCTAAATACACCTGCAAGAGCAATATGTTCATTTTTTTTAAGATTTAAATTATTTGATAATGAAGATCTCATTGCTTGTGGAAGCGAACCTTGATTACCTGATCTTCCTTTAATTTTTATTTTAATTACTTTTCCTTGCTTACCATCGGTATAATAAATATTTCCAAGTCCACCATGTTTTTTAGCAGTATATTTTTCAACAATACATTTTTTATCAGGACTTACTCTTGCAATTATAGATCTAGACTCATCAGTAATTAAATTTTCATTAATTACTAATTCACCACAGTGACCATCTAAACACGACATTGCACCAGATCCAGCACCTAAAGCGTAAGACTTTTCAGAGTTAATCATTTTTGAAATTTCTTGATAATCGAATTCAGCACCAATAAAATTAGGGTCATGCATGTATGGCTCTCCACCAACATCTATTATTTTTTGATTTCCACTTATTCCTTCAGAAGGACAATCCCAATCACGAAGATTAGGACAATCTTCAACTTCTACTTCAACAGTTTTAAAATTTTCTGAAAGCCCTTTTTTTAATGCACTCGCTATATCTTCAAGTGAATGATTTGCGAAAGTTCCTTTTTCTATTTTTAATTGCATATATTAATAAGCTATAATTTATTTTGCATATTGTCTATAGATAATATATATAATTTCTATACATAAATAATTTGAAAAAAGGTAACGATGATAAATAAAGATTTAAAAGTAGCGGTATTAGGTGCAGGTGCAATGGGTTGTCTATTTGGCGGATTACTTGCTGAAAAAGGTTTAAATGTAACATTAATTGATGTTTGGAAAGAACATGTTGATGCAATTAATAAAGATGGTTTAAAAATGGATGGTCATGGTGGAGACCGTATAATTAAAGTTAAAGCTACTTCTGATCCAGCATCACTAGATAAAGTAGATGCAGTAATTGTTATGTGTAAAGCAACTGCACTAGAGCAAGCCCTTAATAGCATTAAAAACATTATTGGAGATAAAACTGTTTTTATGTCTTTTCAAAATGGAATTGGTCATGAAGCAATAATTCAAAGTATTGTTGGAAAAGAAAAAGTAATCGGTGGCACAACAACACAAGCTTCGAATATTCTTGGACCAGGTCATATAATGAACCATGGTGCATTACCTTCATGGATTGGTGAATATGAAGGTGGAATAACAGATAGAATTACAGAAATCGCAGATACTTTCACTGCACATAATTTAGAAATGATTGCAGCTGAAGATGTTAAAAAAAGAAAATGGATGAAACTATTTGCTCTAACAGCAATTGGTCCTCTTTCTGCTATCTTTGATCTACATCACACAGATCTATACGTTAATAATAAGGCTAACGATGTATCAAGAGGACTTGGCAAAGAAATTATTTTAGAAACAAGAGAAGTAGCGCTTGCTGATGGAGTTAATGTTTCAGAAGATGAATGTTTATTCATGTTTAATAAAATTGTCGATTCCATGCAAACAAACAAATCTTCAATGGCATTTGATGTTCAGTATAAAAGAAAAACTGAAATTGATTTTATAAGTGGAGCTGTCTCTAAAATTGGAGAAAAACATGGAATAAAAACACCTCTAAATGATCTGATGTATAAAATGATTAAAGTCAAAGAAGGTATGTATAGTTAATGATTAAAATCAATCGATTAAAAAAAATTAAAAGTAACTTTCCTGTGCTAGTTGGAGACAATGTAGTTAATGCAAATACTTGTAATTTATTAATTGATGAGATCAGTAAATCTAAAGCTTTTGATGATATGATAATGGGAGGACGAAGTAGAATAAACAAAGGTTCAAAAAACTTCAGTAACTATATCAAGACTTCAAACAATTCAGCAAAACTTTTTAAACTTTTTAATAGCAAAGTATTTTATAAAAAAATTGAAAATCTTTTTTCTAAAAATTTTAAAGATGGTTCTTGGACAAATACTCATAAGCCTAGAGTCTTTAATCCTAAAAAATTTACTATTAAAAAAAAATTAAATTCTAGTGAATTAAAAAAATTATTAGGAAATAATTACAGTAATCCAAAAGTTAATTTAGATATTGATTTTTCAGTTTCTAAAGGAGGTTATAGATTACGTCCTCACAGAGACGACATTACTAGATTATATAATTTTTTAATTTACTTAACTGATATTCCAAAAAAAAATGGGGGCTCACTTACAATTTATAGAAAAAAAGCTAAAAAAAATTTAAGAAAAAGTTTTAGAAGATTTCCAAAAATTAATGAATTAGAAATAGTAAAAGCTTTTACTCCTAAAAAGGGAACTGTAGTTTTTTTTCAATCCACACCTAATTCTTATCACGGCGTTAAACGATTTGTAGAAAGAAACTGTCCAAAAAGATTTTTTATATACGGAAGTTATGCTTTAAATAAACCAGTTATATGGAACTATAAAGGAACAGCTTATTACCCACACATTATCAGTACTAAGAAAAAAATGTTAACTTCTTTTCATGACGCAAACTATTTAACAACTCCTCCAAAGAATTGATATTACCACCAATTTCTATTAATTTCTATTAATGCTAAATAATCTTCAAAAGAAATTGTTTGAACAAGGATATTTGAAAGTAAAAAACGTACTTAACTTTCAAAGAGACTTAATGCCAATCCTAAATGATATGGAATTTGTGATGGATTGTTTAATTCAAAAATTTGCAAAAAAAAAAGATATTAGAAAAGTTCTTAATTTAAATTTTAAAAAAAAATATTCTTATATATCAAAATTAAAAATTGATGATTTAGATCAATATTTCAATACTAGATTACCAAGAGACCATGTAAAGAGAGACAGTGATTATTTTGCTACTCAATCTTTATGGAACTTAATTACTAATAAAAATATTTTAGATGTTGTAGAAAAAATTTTAGGCAAAGAAATTATGTCTAATCCAGTACAAAATACTAGGATTAAACAACCTGAAAAAAAATTACCCAAAGACTCAGTTTTTGATGGTTTGAGTGGAAGAACACCTTGGCATCAAGATGCTGCTGTGCTTAATTCAAAGGGGCAAAAATTTACTGACATGGTTACTGTATGGATACCTTTTACCAAAACCACTAAGAAAAATGGGTGTATGATTACAGTAAAAAAAATAAACAAAATAGGATTATTAAATCATGTTGCTGGCTATAGGGGTCAAGTTGAAATCAAGGACAGCAAATTATTGGATAAATTGAAACATGTTTACTTAGAAGCAGACGTGGGTGATGTTATTCTTTTACACAAGCACTCAATACACTGCTCACTTCCTAATAGATCAAATGATTTTAGAATTAGTGCAGATCTAAGATACAATATAGCTGGTCAACCTTCTGGAAGAGAACCGCTTCCAAATTTTTATGTAAGAAGTAAAAATAAAAAAAATCTTAATGTTCAAAATTTTAAACAATGGCTAGCTCTTTGGGAGAAAGCAAAAGAAAAGTGTATTCCACGCAAATATGCCTTTAAATATCCTTTACCAACGTTTAAGAATAGTAAAAGAGATCTTTCAAAACTAATATAGAAAATAAACTAATGAATTCAGTAACTACCCGTGTCTATTCGGTAGACTTTTTTTTAGCAATTCTTGGCTACTCTTTATTCGTTATTATGGATTCTATAGCAAAAGAATTGACAAATTATTATCATGTAACACAAATAATTTTTATTAACTCCATATCGGCATTACTTCCAATTTTACTTTATACGCAAGTTAGAAATTCCTGGAAAAAAATTAAAACTAAAAACTTACTTGTTCATTTAGTTAGAGCGGTCACTATAATAATTTCAATGGGATTATTTTTTCTTTGTATAAATAAACTTCCACTTACAACAATGTATAGCATTATATTCTTTACACCCTTTGTATTAACAATTGGCTCAGTAATTTTTTTAAAAGAAAAAGTAAGTTGGAGAAGATATACAGCGATATTAGTTGGTTTTATTGGAACAATAATTGCAATTGATCCTTTTGGAAAAGAAATAAATAATTATGTATTATTGGCTTTATTAATACCAGTTTTTGCTTCAGTAGGTCACTTGTTGGTTAAAAAATATGGTCAATCAGAGAGTGTTTATTCATTTTTAATAATTGGAAAATTAATTCTAATTTTAATTTCTGGTGTGATTACATTTGAACTTTATATTCCAATGACAAAAACAGATTTTTTTTTAAATTTTAATTCGGGCTTATTAAGAGGTATGGGAATGATCTTTATTATAAATTCTGCTCGTCACCTTCCTGCTTCTATATTTGCAAACACACAATATATCCAATTATTAATAGGTGCATTAATTGGTTTTTATATATTTAATGAAATTCCAACTTGGAATATTTATTTAGGAAATGTTTTTATAATTGGAGCTGGAATTTATATCGTTTTAAGAGAGATAAAACTTTCTAGAAATATTGTTTCAAATTCAATAAGACCAACAACAATTTCAATAAAAAAGTAAATTATTCAATTTAAGTTAAAAATATATATAAGTAAGTATGGTCAAAATCTTAATAACAGAGTTTATTAATCAAGAAAGTTTAGATGATTTAAATAATACTTTTGAAATCAATTTTGATGAAAAGCTTTGGGAAAAAAAAGAAGAACTAAAAGAAATTATTAAAGATTATGATGGTTTAATTGTCAGAAATAAAACTAAAGTAAATAAAGATATTTTATCTAGCGCTAATAATTTAAAATTTATAGGAAGATTGGGTGTTGGTTTAGATAATATTGATACAGAATTTTGTAAAACCAAAAATATTCATGTCCAACCTGCAACTGGCATGAATGCAGACTCTGTGGCTGAGTATGTGATTTCATCCTCGATGTCTTTGATAAAAAAAATTCCTATGTTTCATCATGGAACAGTCAAAGGTGATTGGCCCAGAACAACTATTAAATCTTCTGAAATAAATAAAAAGTGTATTGGAATAGTAGGTTTTGGTACCATCGGCAGAAAGGTTGCTGACTATAGTTTGAAAAATGGTCTGAATGTTTTAGCTTATGATCCTTACATTAAAAAATTAGATGATAATGAGAAAAATTATAAATTATCCTCTATAGAAGAGATATTTGAAGATGCAGATATTATTTCTCTACATTTACCATTAACAGAAGAGACAAAAAATCTAATAAACAAATCTTCATTCACTAAAATGAAAAAACAACCGATAATAATTAATACCTCAAGAGGTAGTGTTGTAAACGAGAATGATCTTATAGATGCTTATAATCAAAATCTAATTTCAGGTTTTGCATTAGATGTGTTTGAAAATGAACCTATTACAAAAGATTTATACGAAAGAATAACATCTGAAATGAATTGTATTTTAACTCCTCATATTTCAGGTGTGACAACAGAGTCAAATATAAGAGTTAGTAATTTTATAGTTAAAAAAGCGATAGATTTTTTTAAGTAATTATCTCGTTTAACTTAACTACTCTTCCAAGTTTGATTGATGTCTCAGCAGCCTCTCCAACAGCAACTGCAATTAATCCATCATTCAAAGATACTTCTGGCTTTAATTTATTTTTTACAGCATTTATAAAGGCTAAATGTTCATAATAAGTTGAACCATGATGATGTCCTGCTTCAAGTATTTTTGGATCCACACTAATACTTTCTTGTTTAATTTTTCCGTCTCTCATACCAATTCTTACTTCAGAAGTAGTTTTTCCAGACTCGTTTGAAGGAACTGAAGTTTCAATTTTACCAATATTTCCTGTTGCTGTTAACTCCTCTTGCATTTCAGAATTTTCAGCAAACATACAAAGCTCAAGCATACTTCTTGAGCCATTCTCAAAATTAACAATTACATAAGCATTATCAATAATATCTGGTTTTTTCCCATCGTACTCCTCATCTAAATGATTTACGTCCTGTCCCCCACTCGCATAAACACTTACGGGCTCACTTTTAACTATAAAACGCATCAAATCAAAAAAATGACAACACTTTTCAACTAAAGTTCCTCCAGTATTTTTTTCAAATCTATTCCAATCATTTACTTTTTTTAAGAAAGGAAATCTGTGTTCTCTTATTGTTAATGTTTTTAAGTCACCAATTGTTTTGTTGTGAATTTCTTTGATAAATTTTGAAACAGGAGGCATGTACCTATATTCCATTGCAGTCCAAAAAACTGAAGGGTAATTTTTAGTAAGTTTTTCTATTTCTAAACAATCTTTTGTCTTAGTGCACAAGGGTTTTTCAACCAATATATGTTTCTTGGTTTTAATTACATCTTTTAAAATTTGAATATGAGTAAAATTAGGAGATGAAATTATATAAACATCAACTAAATTTTCTTTAATCAGATCTTGATGATTATTAAAGCAAACAACTTCTGATTTGAGTAATTCTTGGCACTGCTTCAAAGACTCTTCGTGAGGATCTGAAAGAGCAACTACTTCAGCTTCATCTATTAAAGATAAATTTAAAATATGTTCTCGAGCCATTGTGCCAGCTCCAATTATTCCATATTTAATTTTTTCCATATTTATTATCTATCAGTTTAATTAAGAAATTTAATCAATTGTTAATCCACTTGGTACTTTTTCTGGTTTACCTAGTGGTCTTTGATTTCCACTTTTTCCAGTTAGAGATTCCAAAAAAGATACTAATTGATCAACTTCTTTTTCACTTAAATCTATTGGTTTGATGTCTATGCTTGAAATAATTCTATCCTGTTCTCTTTTGTCAGAAAAAGTTACAAAATCTATTTGTTCTAGCCATGGGGCCTTTGGTAAATTTGCATATTGAGGTTTCCAATTTTTATTCATAGTCACTGGATTTAAATGATGTTTAATTATACCCTTTAGTGTTGGATAAGCACCATTATGACCATAAGGTGCAGTTAAAGAAACATTTCTTAGAGCAGGTGTTTTAAATTTATACATGTCATCTACATCATCTGTTTCAACCATTCTTCCAACATCACGTGCATAAGGATCAAAAGGTCTAGTTCTGCCTGGTCCAAATTGTGGGATACCTATTGAATGAAATTTTTGATCAGACAATAAAGACCCCGAATGACATGAGCTGCAATTTGCTTTGCCATAGAATAAATTCATACCTGCAATCTGATTTGAATTTAAAGCTGATTTATTTCCGTTTAAATATTCATCAAATGGAGAGTCAAAAGATGTCCATTCATGAATTTCAAAAGCTGCAATTGAGTTTACTATATGGGTAATATTTATATCTAAAGCATTATCTACATCATCAAAAGCATGTTTAAACATTTCAACATATTCAGGAACTCCTCTTATTCTATGAGTAATTACAGGCCAAACTCTATCAATTCTCATACTGTCTTTACCAACTTTTGAAACAAGTCCTATAATTTCATTTTCACCTGGATTTCCAGCCATTTCAAATTGTCTTGTCATTGGAAATAAAGCTTGTACAGCAACTATATTATCAAGACCTTTTGGAAGCAGTTCTTGTGCTGGAGTATTAAAACCATTTCCAAATATATCAGATTTAGTCACTCTACCATCATGAAGTAGTGTCGTAATATCTTTAAATCCTAAATTCCATAATGCTAAAGCATTTCTAGGAATACGTTTTTTAATTTTATCATCTCCTGATCCAGCTGTTCTTTCTAATCCAATACCATGTCCTCCTTCACCAATTCCTAATGAAAGTCCATCAGACCCTCCTAGATCATGGCTATGACAAGTTGCGCATGCAATATTTCGATTAGCTGATAAAATTTTATCATGAAATAAAAGTCTTCCAATTTTAACCTTTTCCATATCAACTTTATGAAAATCATCGCTCTTTATTGGTTTTGGTAATTCTGTTGCGTATGATTTATTTACTGAAACTAGAAATGGAACTATAAATAAAATAATTTTTATATGATTAAGTATATTTTTGTAATTTTGTTTATCCCATCCATAGTTTTTGCAGAAATTGAAAATGCTAGAGATTTGATGGAAGCTGGAAAATTTCAAGAAGCTATGGAAGAACTGATGCCAGCTGCTCGATCTGGAAACGCTGATGCTGAAGAACTTATTGGAATAATGTATGCAATGGGTCTTGGAGTTGAACAAGACGATGTTAGAGCTTTTGAATGGTATCTTAGATCTTCGATGAAAGGTCATCCCGGCGCTCAATCGGGTGTTGGATGGTATTATGAAATTGGTAGAGGACTTCCTGCTCCTGATCTTGTTCGAGCTTACATGTGGTATGGTTTGTCTGCTATTGGAGGTGATCCTGATGCTGCGATTTCTCAAGAAGAAGTTATTAAAAAAATGACTCCTGAGCAAATTGAAAAAGCGCATATACTTATTAAAGATTACAAAGCTTGGATTTATCCGTTTAGGTAATGAGGCGAATAATTAAATCCGCCCCATCATTAAATTAAGATTATAAGTCTTTGTCATATGCACTTGATGCTTTTTTCTCAGCATCAGCAACTGCACTAGTTAAAGCGTCAAAGATTTGTCCACCGCCTTTAACATTTGACTTAAACCAATCATAAACTGGACTAGCAGCTTTTTTGAAGCTAGCTTTTTGTGCTGGAGTTGGAACATATAGATCTCCACCGCCTGCTACAAAGTCTTCATATGCTTTGATTGATTTTCTTTTTGGAGATGCAAATGTTGCTTGTTGCAATGCATAAAATCCATCCGTAATAACTTTTTTAAGTTCTTTTGGCATAGATTGATATTTTGCATTATTCATCCACCAAAGTGCTCCCATGTATGCATGACCGTCTAGCGTAACATATTTTAGACCTGCGTCTGGGAACTTCATATTCATAATGTCAGTTATTCCATTTTTAGAACCTTCAACTACACCTGTTTGAAAAGATGTAAATAATTCTGGCCATGGAATAGGAGTTGGTGATGCACCTAAAGCTCTTACAAGTTCTTGAGGTAAATCAGCTACAACAGTTCTGATTTTTAGACCTTTCATATCTGATGGTTCTGCAACTCTTCTTTTTGTATTTGCAAAATTTCTCCAACCACCTGTGTTACCAACAGTCATCAATCTTATTGTATCGCCTGAATCTTTTAGAGCCATTTGTCTCATAGTTCTCACAAAATCACCCTGCATAACTTCTTCAGCAATTCTGTCGTCTGCCATTAGATATGGCAAATCTAAAACTTGAACATATGGGAACACACCAGCTGCTCCTCCAGAAGTAGAAATATAAACGTCGATACTTCCATCAGAAACACCTTGTAAACATTCTGCTCCTTTAGAACATAATTGTGTACCTACAAAAAGTTCCACAGATATTTTTCCATTAGATGCTGCTTCAACATAGTTTTTAAAAACTACAGCACCATCATAGTCTTCATCTTGATCATTAGAATTCATTGTCATTCTTAAGTTGTAATCTGCAGCAGAAACTGAAGCTGTAAATCCAATTAATAATAATAATGAAAAAAATGATTTAATTAACTTATTCATAATTATTTCCCTCTCTTTAATATTTATGTATAGAGACTATACATAGAATTACAAAAGAGTCTATTATCTGAAAATAACTAAAAGTTATTTAGCAAAACCAGTCAATAAAGGAACAGTCATTGAGATTGCTGGAAAATATGTAATTAAGAATATTACTATAGCCTCCACTGCTAAGAAAGGTAGTATTGCTTTTGCTATTGTTTCTACTCTTTCACCTGATACAGATGAAGCAACAAATAAAACAAGACCCATAGGTGGTGTAGCTAACCCGACAGTTAAATTAACAGACATTATAATTGCAAAATGAACAGGGTGAACACCAAGTTCAACAAAAACTGGTCCTAGTATAGGTCCTAAAATTATTATAGCTGGGCCTGCATCCAAAAACATTCCAACAACAAACAATAAAATATTTATGAGAAATAATAAAATATAAGGATTTTCACTTAATCCTAAAACAAATTCTGCTAAATACTCAGGTGCATGAGATAAACTTACGACAGTTTTAAATGCCATTGCTGCACCAACCAAAAGAAGAACAACCGAAGAGACCATAGCAGCTTTAGTCATGACTTTAGGTATTTCTTTCCATTCTAAAGATTTTAAAACAAATAATCCTATAAACATTGCATAAGCAGCTGCTACTGCGGAAGCTTCTGTGGGTGTGAAAATTCCACCCAAAATTCCTCCAAGAATTATCACTGGAGTCATTAAAGGAAAAAAAGCTTTTAGAGATGCTTTACCTCTTTGACTCCATGTAGTTTTTTTTGTTACGGCTGGAAAATTATATCGCTTTGCCATAAATTTAATGGTGACCATTAAACTTACACCAACTAAAATTCCAGGAACAATACCAGCAAGAAATAAGGCAGCAACACTCTCACCCATTACATAAGCGTAAATAATCATTATCCCTGAAGGAGGAATAATTGGTCCTATAACTGAGCTTGCTGCAGTAATTGCTGCTGCAAATTTTTTGGTATACCCTTGTTTTTCCATTGCAGGAATTAACATTGATCCTATCGCAGAAGTGTCTGCAACTGCAGAACCAGATAGTCCTGCAAATAACATTGAAGTTAAAACATTTACATGAGCCAAACCTCCTTTTAAGTGGCCCATCATAGCTTGACTAAATTCTACTAACCTTAAGGTAATACCTCCCCTATTCATTAACTCACCAGCTAACATGAAAAATGGGATTGCCATTAAAGGAAAACTGTCAATACCATTATAAATATTTCTATAAAGCATTGCACCATCTCTAGATTGATCATTCAACCAAAGTAAAATTCCAGGAGCAGCTAACAATCCAAAAAATACTGGCAATCCAATTAATAAAAATAATAAAAATAAGGGGAGAAACCAAATCAACATTATTGAGTCTCCAATTTTTGTTTATCTAAATCTTCAGGTAATTCTAACTTTGTAAAATTACTTAAAAAATTTCTTAAAATTAACTCTATGTTTACTGAAATCAAAAAAACAATTCCAACAGGTAAGGACATATACATCCAGGCTAATTTTATTGGTTCAGCTTTACCACCAATTAAATTAAAAGGAATTTTAATTGAAGCTGAACTAAAAATCCATCCAGCATTGATATGTTTTAAACCTAACTCTAGACCAATTATCAAAACAAACAATGAAACAATTAATAAAAATAAAGTTAATAAAGTAGATATAATTTTAGGTAAAAACCTTTCCAACATATCAATAGAAACAAAACCTCCCCATCTGTAGGCTGAAGGAGCGATTAAACCAGTCATCCATAACATTAAAAATCTTGCAACTTCATCAGGCCATGGTAATGCGCTGTTTAGAACATATCTAAAAAATACCTGGATCATAATTACAACAACCATTAAAAAAATTGCAATCCATGCAAATTGTCTTCCAATTCTTAGAAAAAAAGTATTAACCTTTTCAAGAAAGTTAAAAAAATAAAGTAGTGTTTTTATAGTTAAATTCACAATTAAATTTATTTTAATAAGAAATTAATTACAACTTTTTAAAAAACTATTTTACATTGTTTGATATTTTTCGTATTAGAAAAGCCTTCAATAGAAAGACTTAAATAAAAATTATGACTAATAAAAAGAAGATTCTAGTTATCCAAAAAGTTCATGACAAAGGTATGGAATTAATTAATAACCATCCCAATTTTGATGTGGAAGTTACTGATGATGTTTCGATAGAAAATTTAAAGACAAAAATAAAAGATTGTGATGGTGCTTCAATTAGAATAGCAAAATTACCTGGTGAGGTAATTAATGAGGCAAAAAATCTTAAAATAATTTCAAGACATGGAGTTGGTTACGACAATATTGATTTAA
>Ga0255753_1000530_pt1 | contig 49785 bp, 48 predicted proteins | sample 041ome_10_FD_179953 | JGI IMG/M metagenome (GOLD analysis project Ga0255753, IMG submission 179953) | Coastal salt marsh microbial communities from the Groves Creek Marsh, Skidaway Island, Georgia - 041412US metaG (version 2) | ecosystem: Environmental > Aquatic > Marine > Intertidal zone > Salt... | reverse complement strand
CAAGTTCGAGAATCGGGAAGAGGTCGGTGAGGTAGTCGCGCAGAACATTGCCAGTGACCGAGATGGTGTCCTCGCCGCGTCGAATGCGCTCAACCGAGAACTTCGTGGCGTCGACTGGCGACATGATCTCGATCTGGAGACCACTTGTGTCGTGGTCGTTGAGGTAACTCCGAACCTTTGCAATGAGTTCACGATCATGGGCACGTGACTCATCGAGCCAGAACACTGCGGGCGCCCCTGTCGCCCGAGACCGGCCAACAGCGAGCTTCACCCAGTCGCGAATGGGAAGGTCTTTAACCGTGCACATACGCCAAATGTCACCGGTGTTCACCTGATGCGACATCAATACGCTTCCTGCTGCGTCGACAACACGAACCGTTCCGGCTGAGGCAATTTCGAACGTCTTATCGTGTGAACCGTACTCCTCGGCTTTTTGTGCCATGAGACCGACATTTGGTACCGATCCCATTGTTGAAGGATCGTATGCACCGTGCTCCCGGCAATCGTCGATCACGACCTGGTACACGCCGGCATAGCTTGAATCAGGAATGACGGCTTTCGCATCTTGCTGATCTCCGTCGCTGTTCCACATCTGGCCAGAAGTACGAATCATCGCTGGCATTGACGCATCAACGATGACATCGCTCGGAACGTGAAGGTTGGTGATGCCCTTGTCTGAGTCAACCATCGCAAGAGCGGGACCATTTGAAATTCCGGCAGCAATGGACTGCTCAATTCGTTCGCGCTGTTCAGTTGGAAGGTTCTCTAATGAGCTGAGAACCGAACCCAGGCCATTATTCGGATTCGCACCGGCGTTCTCGAGAACATCGCCAAACTCGGTGAAGGTGTCAGCGAAAAATGCTCGGACAGCGTGGCCGAAGATGATGGGGTCAGAAACCTTCATCATGGTTGCCTTCATGTGTAGCGAGAACAGCACGCCGGATGAGCGAGCATCCTCGATCTGGTCAGTGAGGAAGGCGCGAAGTGCCGCAACATCCATGAATGTGCTGTCAACAATTTCGCCGGCAAGAACTGGAACGCTGTCTTTGAGGACAGACACCGTGCCATCAATGGCTTCATGCTCAATACGTAATGACGTGTCAGCCGCAATTGTGACTGACTGCTCGTTTGACCGGAAGTCGCCCTCTGACATCGTCGCCACATGGCTCTCAGAATTGTTGCTCCATGCTCCCATTGAGTGAGGGTGGCTGCGGGCATAATCCTTGACGGCTTTCGGCGCACGACGGTCAGAATTGCCTTCGCGAAGAACCGGGTTCACCGCTGAGCCCTTTACTCGGTCAAACCTTGCCCGAATCTCGCGCTCCTCATCAGTCGATGGGTTATCGGGATGGTCTGGAATGTCGTAGCCCTTTGATTGCAGTTCTGCGATCGCTGCCTTCAGCTGAGGAACTGATGCTGAAATGTTCGGCAACTTGATGATGTTCGCAGTTGGGTCTGCTGTGAGATCGCCCAGGAGCCCAAGATGGTCAGGAATGCGCTGATCCTCACTGAGCCGTTCGGGGAACACCGCAATAATACGCCCAGACAGCGAGATGTCAGATGATGTCACACCAATTCCTGCCACTCCTGAGAACGCTCGGACGATCGGAAGCAGCGAATAGGTCGCGAGAGCGGGAGCCTCGTCGGTGAAGGTGTAATCGATTGCTGCTGGTTGGTCAGACATGTTGTATTTCTCCGGATATCAAGAGCTAGGGGGCGGTGTTGGCGATGATTCACCATCTGGTGAATCAGTTACTAGTGAGGTTAGCGGAGCAGTAGGTGGCGGAGCCGGTGTGGGATTTCGTTGAGAGGTCACGATGACTGATAGTGCGATGACGACGAATCCCATGGCGACAAGCTGGGGCGAAGTCAGCGACTCGCCCAAAGCGGCCCAAGCGGTCAGCGATGACACGATCGGAATCAGCAACGTGAGAGTCGAACCAAGCCACAGCGGAATTCGTGTGAGTGACCAGTTCATGAGCGAATGGCCGAGCAGTCCACCGATGATGACGAGAAGAAGCAGGACCGCCCACTGTGTGGGATTTGGGAACGACATGTCTTGACCGGCAGCGAAACCGACTGGCAGGGCGACGAGAGCGGTCCAGAACCCTGTTCCAAGGGTGTACTCGGTTGATGTCAATACTCCGGCTGATCGCTTTGACATGACGAGGTAACCCGTCCACGCAAACAGTGCGCCGAGCGCCGCAAGATCGCCTGCGCCATTCCATTCTGGGCTCCCTGACGATTGAGTAACTACGACGATCACCCCTGCGATGGCCGCAAGCGCAGCGATGACTTCGCGCAGACGAATCTGTTCTCCGAAGAATCGCGACGCAATTGCGAGAATGATGATCGGTTGCAGGGCGCCAATAGTTGTCGCATTGACAACCGTTGTGGTTTTCACGGCAGTGAAAAACAGCACGACATCAAGGCCGAGCGAGATACCACCGGCAGCGGAATGCTTCAGAACTGACAGCGTTGGCGTGGTCCCGCGAACTCGTAACACAACGTAAATTGCAAGCGAGTACACCGTGAACCGGTAGAAGGAGATGGCAACGGGGTCGAGGTCGACTGCTTTGACGATGACCCCTGATGAGCCCCAAGCAGAAACGGCTATTGCTGCGCCGATGAGACCGCTACCGAGCGACGGCGATGGGGAGGGAGAAGAACCTTCGGCTGACGGCACCAGAGCAGGTTACGTCTCGCGACCCGTGCTACTTGGGTTGGGAGCTACCTGATTAACGCTGCAAAAGCTGCCCGAATGCCACTGAGTAATTCGGAGTATTCGTCGAGTGCGGGAAAGTCGAACTCTTCTCGAACGTTCTGAGGTGCTCGAAACAGGAATCCAGCGTGCGCTGCACCCAACATCGTCGTGTCGTTATATGAATCTCCTGCTGCAACAACGGTGAACTCAAGCGATTTCAAAGCATTAACTGCCTGGCGCTTTTGATCGTCGATTCGAAGTCGGTAGTCAATGATCTGGTCATTGGCGGTGAGCAGTTGATGGCACCAAATGGTAGGCCATCCAAGTTGACGCATCAGCGGCTGAGCGAATTGCTCAAAGGTGTCCGAAAGGATAAGTACCTGGAATTCTGATCTCAACTCATCAAGAAAATCCTTCGCGCCGTCGAGAGGTTTCAGCGTCGAAATGACATCTTGAATCATTGACATTGTCAAGCCATGCGTACCGAGCAGATCGAGTCGCTGTCGCATGAGCACGTCGTAGTCAGGTTCGTCTCGAGTCGTACGTCGAAGTTCTTCTACACCAGTTCGCTCGGCAACAGCGATCCAAATTTCTGGGACGAGCACACCCTCCAAGTCGAGGGTAACGATCTGCTGACGGTGCTGAGTCATTCGCTCAGCGTAGAGCCAGATCGATGTTCTGCCCCTGACCTTCCGCGGGGCGCGACCGACCTCACCCGGCGAAGTAGCATGGTTTGTTCAACTGCGACCTCGGACCCGATGGGCGCTGCGGCCCTGGCATCAACAACGATGGTGTGCGGTTTGTGAGAGTCGTCGAGATCAAGTGTGACCTCAACGATCGCTACTCCGTCATGGCCTGCGCCGGTGAGGAATCCTCGAAGTTTCTGCGTCACCGTGTGTGCCTCAGGTAGCCGAACGTCGATGACCGTGCCGAATAACGTTCTGCGAGCAAAGAGGTCGACGAATCCTGCAACTGCGACGCAGATTCCACCCAATAGGACAAGAAAAGCCACTTTTCCACCGATCGAGAGCAACCGCTCGATGTCGGTGATGGCCGCTGGGCTGTCGGCAGAAAGAGAGGTCAACCAGTCGCCTCCTGAGATTCTGCTAACCGCACGACGAACGCCGAGAGCGATGACGGCGGCTGAGAGCCCCGTGGTAATTGCAACTCGAGGTTGCGTACCTTCGCCTGGACGCCAGTCACGTTGAACCCGAATCAGTCGCACCGAGTCGCCCGAAGAGGACCAGATGAGGTGCTCATCATGTGGAGAAAACAGCGGAATTTGCCGAGTTGCCCGTGTGGGTATCCCCAACGCAATTGCGTGAGCAATGTCGGGTGAGTCTCCAATACCGTCGTTAGGACTGACAGTTTTGACGAGTCGATCCCGCAAGTGGCTCAAACGCACCGCATAGTTGCGACCGGTTGGAGTGAGGACGTCAGAACGCTCTATTCCTGTACGAAACGCATCTGCCGCAACGCGAATGCTGACACCACCGAGGACAAGCCACCAGACATTGAGTTCAAGCGGGTCGAGCGCCGTCATCGCTCGAACAAGCGACTGAAGTGCAACTGCGAGAGCAGCGATGCCAATCACCGCAGCGACTGCTGACATCCCGAAAAAAACTTGAAGAAACGGGCGTGGTTGCGTGAGACCAAGTTCGCGAGAGCGCAGAGCAATCGCTCGGCGGTAACGCAACCACCACACCTGGCTCGGTGGGTGGTGGGCGAGGGTTCCCGAGCCAACACCTTCTGAAATACCGTCAGACCTGCTCATCCGGGCCTGCAGCATGTCTACGAGTAGTGCATTGTCGCTAATGAGTTCTGTGGAATTTCCAAGTGAGATAGTCGAGGTGTCTCCCTCGGTGGTGGCATGAAGGACGTTGCGCTGCACAAGATCAGCCACCGCTGCAGTGGCTGCTTGAACAGGGAGAAAGCAGGTTCCGTTATCAGCCCCGACAAGCACAAACGTTGCTAGGACAGGCGGGCAATGTTCGACATCGCGTACCTCGCCTAGCTGTCGTTTGGGCGACCCACTCAAGATGTGATCATTCGCCCCGAGCCACCAAATGAGCCGAAATGTTCCGAGCAGCACCGCTACTCCCCACAGCAACGGCGCTGACATTGTTACGAGATCTCGCCCTCGTTGCGAACCCACACGGTGCGTTGCGGGAACGGAATCTCAATGTGATGTCGGTCAAACACCACCTTGACGTGCTCACGGACGGCACGTTGAATCGACCACTGGTCGCCCGGGTCAACCTTGATGGTGACACGAAGAGTGATGCCATCTGCCCCAAGTGACTCGACGCCGAGCACGGTTGGCGGTTCGAGCACAGATTCGGTGAACTCCTCGCGAGCACAAACCTCAGAGACCGCCTCATTGAGGATGGATCGAACCTCAGCAAGGTCACTGTCGTACGCAACATCGATATCGATGACCGCTACCGACCAGAGTTGGCTGAGATTGCCAACACGCGACACTTGGCCATTAGGCACATGCCACACCGTGCCATTGAGCGACCGAAGAACAGTTGTTCGGAGGGTGACTTCTTCAACGACCCCAACCGCCTCACCAAGATCGATGACATCCCCGATTCCATATTGATCTTCAAGCAGCATGAACAGCCCGGCAATGCAATCTTGCACAAGGCTTTGGGCGCCGAAACCGAGCGCAACACCGGCGATTCCCGCACCGGCGATGAGCGGGCCAAGGTTGATACCGACTGTTCCAAGGGCAGTCGTGAAACCAATGCTCCATACTGCAACTGACACTGCTGATCCGAGAACGTTTGAAATCGAAAGTGCTCGGGCATGGCGGCGTTCAACAACGATTGGATCCTCTTCGGGTTCGACAAGACCAGAAATTGGAACGCCGAGTCGGTCTAGCCGCTGCAATGTCGAGGAGCGATCAGCGGTAACGATGTGGGTAACAACTTTCCGGATTGACCGGCGAAGAATTTTCGAGAGCAGCCACGCACCAAGAATGACGGCCAGAAATCTGATTGGCCGGTCAAGAAACCACTCCGAAAACTGCGCGAGACGATCGCTTCCACCAGAGATGTCGTACACCCAAGTACAGATCGCCCCTCCGTCTGGGCAGGCGGTATCGACGCTGGTTTGAAGCGGTGCGCTGAGAACTGTCATCACGATGTTGACCCTAGTTTCCCAGTTAGTCTCGTAGGGCGCACTGCCCATCGTGAGAGGCAGTGCGAGGTGTTTGAGTCAAGCAAGAGAGAATGTGACGCTATGAGCAATCCACCAGTTATTGGAGTAGTGGGAGTTGGCTATGTGGGCCTCACCACCGGTGCATGCCTTGCTCACATCGGGCACACGGTCGTCTGTGGTGATGTTGACGCAGAGAAGATTGACAGGTTGCGTCACGGTGAAATCCCGATTGTTGAGGAGGGCCTGAGCGAAATTGTTGCCGAGGGCATCTCTTCTGGCCGACTTGAATTTGTGGTCGGTGCAACCGAGGTTGCCGAGCGTTGCGACATTGTGTTCCTTTGTGTCCCAACACCGCAAGATGATGATGGGTCTGCCGACCTCACCTACATCAAAGCGGCAAGTGCCGAGATCGGACCCGTCCTTCGCGGGGGCGCCATCGTCGTCAACAAGTCGACAGTCCCCGTCGGAACCACCATCGTGGTCGACGACGTCATTCAACGACCGGACATCACTGTGGTTTCGCACCCGGAGTTTCTTCGCGAAGGAACTGCAGTCAGCGATTTCCTCCATCCAGATCGAGTAGTCGTTGGAGCGGACGACCGCAGCGCTGCCGAACAAGTTGCAGCCCTTTACTCATCAATTGATACCCAAGTCATCATCACTGACGCCGCCTCTGCTGAGACCATCAAATACGCAGCGAACGGTTTTCTTGCAATGAAGATTTCGTTCGTTAATGCCGTCGCCGCAATGTGTGAAGCGGTCGGCGCTGATGTGGTGGACGTTGTCGAAGGTATTGGTTCAGACCGTCGAATCGGGCGCGAATTCTTGCGACCGGGGCCGGGTTGGGGAGGAAGTTGCTTCCCGAAAGATTCACATGCCTTGGTGCACGTTGCCGCAAGCCACGGTTATGACTTTTCGATGATGCGCGGAGTCATCGAAGTAAATACTGAGCAGCGTGAACGCATGGTCCGCAAGGTGCAGCATGCAGTGGGCAAGAACGATCTCTCGGGAGCGACAATCTCAGTGCTCGGTCTTACCTTTAAGGCTGGCACCGATGACTTGCGTGACTCCCCAAGTCTTGGTGTGATTCGTCGTCTGCGAGAGCTCGGGGGGACAGTGAGGGCCTATGACCCGACGACTGTCGGAACCCTCAGCAAACTGCAGCAGTCCTTCTTGGATGGCATTGACGTTAAGCAGACGATGGATGATGCGATGCGCGGGGGAGACGTGCTCGTCATTCTCACTGAATGGCCGGAATTCAAGGCGCTTGACCTCCCTCAGGCTGCGGCTCTTCTTGCAGGCTCCTCAGTTGTCGATACGCGAAACCTGCTTGACCCGACTGTTGTACGAGCCGCAGGACTCAACTACGACGGTGTCGGCCGGCCAGCATGACCTCGCTCCCAACGGGTTCGGTCATTGTCGTTGCAGGTGGCGCCGGGTTCATTGGATCGCACCTTTGTGATCGACTGCTTGCCGACGGGTACCAAGTAGTTGCAGTTGATGATCTTTCGACGGGAGACCCTGGAAATCTTGCTCATTTGCAAGGCATCGACGGCTTCGCATTCGTTGAAGGTGACATCGTCATGCCGAGCACAATCGAGCACCTGAACGATGTTGCCGACCCGTACGACATTTCTGCTGTGCTCAACTTTGCGAGCCCTGCCTCACCGCCGGCCTATCTTCAGCGGCCACTCGAGACGCTTGCTGTCGGGTCAACGGGCACATGGAATCTGATTAATCTCGCAATGTCGTGTAGTGCCCGGTTTCTCATGGCATCAACGAGCGAGGTCTACGGAGATCCGCTCGAACATCCTCAAGCTGAGACCTATTGGGGCAATGTCAACCCAGTCGGGGAGCGCTCGGTCTACGACGAAGCAAAACGATTTTCTGAGGCGCTCGTTGCTTCACACCAACGATCAAGTCGACTTGACGCTCGCATCGTTCGCATTTTCAATACGTATGGACCACGCATGCAGCCAGACGATGGACGAGTGGTCACGAATATGGTTCATCAGTCACTAGCCGGCAAGCCGTTGACCATTTACGGAGATGGAAGCCAAACCAGAAGTTTCTGTTATGTCACCGACGAAGTCGATGGCATTGTGAGGCTGTTGCAGTCTGATGTTGTTGGACCGGTGAATATCGGTAATCCGAACGAGTTCACCATTCGTGAACTTGCTGATGTCATCGCTGAGGTGCTCGGTGCAGACCTCTCAATCGAGTACCTTCCGCTTCCATCTGATGACCCTAAGGTTCGCCAACCGGACATCTCAAGGGCACGAGACCTCCTCGGTTGGGAGCCGAAGGTCCAGTTGAGAGACGGCATTCGCCAGATGGTTGAATCGTTGCAGTAGCAGACACTGCATCCACCAATGTCGGTGAAATGTTTAACGAACTCCTATAGTGCTTGAATGTGTCGCCGAGTCGCTTGATCCATAACAGGGTGGCTCGTTCCGTGCGCCCTGATGTGTTTTCGCAGCGGCGAGACGAGTTCCGCTCAATTGTGCGACGTTCGCGCGAGGTGGTGTTGCTCGCTGCTGTCACAGGAGTTGTGACCGGCTTGTTTGTTCGTGGTTTTGACCTTGCGGTGCATGCTGTCTACGAACGTTTATTTGAAGCACCGCTGTGGATGTTGCTCACCGCTCCTGTGACCGGACTTGTCGTTGCGGCGCTTTCTCTTCGTTACATCGGTGGCGGAGTATCTGGGTCAACATCTGACGAATATCTCCATGCATTCCACGATTCTCAGTACCGGCTTGGACCGCGGGCACTTGTTGCCCGTGTTATTGCAGCAATCGCGTCACTTGGAACGGGTGGTGCTCTTGGTCTCGAAGGTCCATCGCTATACGGCGGTTCTGCGCTTGGCTCGCAAATTCAGCGCCGGTTGCCTGCACCGTTTCGCGGCAGTGATCACCGAACGTTGCTGGTAGCGGGTGCTGCGGCAGGAGTCGCAGCAATTTTCAAAGCGCCTGCAACTGGAGCAATCTTTGCTCTCGAAGTGCCGTACCGAGATGACCTCGCACGTCGCATGCTGCTACCTGCCCTTGTTGCAAGCGCAACTGGGTACTTCACATTTGTGTCGTTGAGCGATACGACTCCACTACTCGGCGGCACGATCATTCCGATCCCGCAGTTTGAGGTGCGAGACCTCTTCGGCGCGCTTGCGATCGGCGTTGCATGTGCGATCGGGGCACGCGCATTTGCCAAGCTCATTCGTTTCGCGAAAGCATTTTCTGTCCGTTCGTTCCCAATTCGCATGACGGTTTCCTCTGCGACAATCGTTGGCCTCGTCCTGTTATCGCGCGAACTCACTGGCTTGCCATTAAGTCTTGGCGCCGGTTACGAAGTGCTTGAGCAATGGTTGTTCGTTGAGGCTGATATCGCGCTCTGGCTTCTCATTGCAGTATTCGTAATTCGGTCATTTGCCTCCGCGGCAACGCTGATCGGCGGCGGTGTTGGTGGGGTTTTTATTCCGCTCGTTGTCGGTGGAGCAATCGTTGGGCGCACGGTTGGCGAAGTGGTGCACCCAGAACGGTTCTCGCTCTACACCTTGATTGGGATTGCGGCGTTCCTTGGCGCTGGGTACCGGGTTCCCCTTGCGGCCGTGATGTTCGTTGCCGAATCGACGGGACGCCCAAACTTCATTGTTCCGGCGCTCTTCGCAGCTGTCGCTGCCGAGTTGGTGATGGGGGATCAGTCGATTACGGCATTCCAACGTCGTCCGGGCCAGTTGTAGCCCACTCGCATCTGCGCCGAGTCGGTGTTGCCAGAGGCCGACTGCAAAACTCGCACCATGACCTCAGACCAACACGTTGCTCTTACTGCTGAAATGCAAGGCACCATCGTCACATGGGAAATCGCCGCTGGCGGCATGGTTCGGGAGGGGCAAGTCCTTGGGCTTCTTGAGTCGATGAAGCTTCATCATGACATTGTTGCTCCAGCGGCCGGCGTGCTTGCGTCGGTGGTGGTTGATGTTGGCTCGACTGTCAAGCTGGGTGACACCATCGCAACGATTGATGCAAGCGCAGTGGGTGATGACACTGTTGCTGGATTGGTCGATCAGGTTGCGCCGTCAGGGCCCTTAGGCCTCGATCGCCCTGACCTCGCCGAGGTTGTTGACCGGCATGCAAAAGGGCTTGACGCGGCACGGCCGGCGGCGGTTGCGCGTCGGCGCGACCGTGGACATCGCACCGCTCGTGAAAATGTTGAGGACCTCATCGACGAGGGCTCTCTTGTTGAATACGGACCGCTCGTACTGGCCGCCCAGCGGAAACGGCGCGAGCTCAACGATCTCATCGAGAACACTCCGGCTGATGGCCTTGTCGGCGGAATTGCAACCGTGAATGGCGACAAATTTGAGGGACATGACGCCCAGTGTGTGGTGATGTCGTATGACTACTCGGTGCTTGCAGGAACTCAGGGTCATCAAAACCACCGCAAGAAAGACCGTTTATTTGAACTTGCCGAGGAGCTGCGGCTTCCTGTCGTGTTTTTCACTGAAGGGGGTGGTGGTCGACCTGGAGACACAGATACCGGCGGCGTCACCGGACTCGACTGCTACGCCTTCTTGTGGTGGGGGCAGCTCTCGGGCACAGTGCCAATGGTTGGAGTGAATTCGGGCTATTGCTTTGCTGGTAATGCAGCGATTCTCGGCTGCTGCGACGTGGTGATCGCAACTCGCGATTCGAATATCGGAATGGGTGGCCCTGCGATGATCGAAGGCGGGGGGCTTGGGGTGTATGAGCCGAAAGAGATCGGTCCCACATCGGTTCAAGCGGCAAACGGTGTGATCGACATTTTGGTTGAGGATGAGGCCGAAGCGGTTGAGGTCGCTCGAAAATATCTCTCGTACTTTCAAGGTTCGGTAAAGGAATGGGCTTGTGCAGATCAGGCCTTGCTACGAGACGTGATTCCGGTAGATCGGCTCCGGGCCTATGACGTGCGCAACGTCATCAACGGCATGTTCGATGCAGACAGTGTCCTCGAAATTCGTAAAGACTTTGGCATTGGAATGATTACCGCTCTTGCTCGCGTCGAGGGACGCCCGGTCGGCGTTATCGCCAATAACCCAGCGCATCTTGCGGGGGCGATTGATTCAGATGGTGCAGATAAGGCTGCTCGGTTCATGCAGTTGTGTGATGCCCATGGGCTTCCGATCATCACTCTTGTCGATACGCCAGGAATGATGGTCGGTCCTGATGTTGAGCAAACGGCGTTGGTTCGACATTGCAGCCGGCTTTTTGTCACCGGAGCAAACGTTTCTGTCCCAGTGATTTCCGTCGTGTTGAGAAAATCGTACGGCCTTGGTGCACAGGCGATGATGGGTGGGAGCACAAAAGCGCCGCTCGCTTGTCTCGCCTGGCCGACCGGTGAATTTGGTGGGATGGGACTTGAGGGCTACGTGCGCCTCGGGTATCGCAAAGAACTCGAGGCGGCTGGTTCACCCGAAGAGCAAGAACAACTGTTTACTCAACTTGTCGACCGGCTGTACGAGCATGGCAAGGCATTGAGTATCGCGACGTGGTTTGAAATTGATGACGTCATCGACCCAGCCGACACGCGTCGGTGGCTGTCGACATTGCTGAAGTCGGTGCCGCCACGCGAGTCGTCAGGGCCGGTTCGACCTCAGGTTGATACCTGGTGAGGCAGCAAGGTTCCAGCAGCGCTGCTTAGTGCTGAAAGACGAAGTTTGATTGCTTGACGGACCCCATCGTTGCTGAGGATGCGAGTGAGTAGCGGTGCCCGGGGTACAAGATCACGTCATCGGGAACGGTCGACAGCATGCGGAGGCTTTCCATCATTGCCGCAGCGTCTGACCCTGGAAGGTCGGTTCGACCACATCCATCGAGGAACAGCGTGTCGCCGGCAACGAGACGACCGTCGACAAGGAAGCATTGGCTACCTGGCGTGTGGCCTGGTGTGTGCACCAATGTGATGTCGACGTCTCCGACGCTGAGTACATCGCCGGGAGCGTGGGCAACAAGCTGATCAGCGGTGACATTTGCGGTGCGTTCCATCCAAGGCACCTCAGCGGCCTGCACATGAATTGGGCAGTCGACTCGCTCAAGAAGAGTGGCAACGCCCTCAATATCGTGTCCCATGATTGAGCCACCAACGTGGTCAGCGTGGTAGTGGGTAGCGAGAATGCCCTCGACAGACATGCCGTCGGCCTCGACTATGTCGACGAGATCGTTCACATTCCACGCGGGGTCAACAAGCACACATGATCCGGTCGAACGGTCTCCGATTGCGTAGGAGAAGTTGACCATCTGAGTTGCGAAGTCATTGCCGACGGCGAAATCGCGACCTGACAGAAGCTGTCGGAAGTAGAAACGATTGTCTTCCATATTTCGAGCGTACGCTTTCGGACGTGGCAACAACTGATTCATCAACAACGACTGGAAACCAAATCCGCTATGGCGTGATCGGGACCGGGATGATGGGGGTTGAACATATTGAGAATATTCTTCACCTCGACGGAACGGTCGTCACCGCGATTGCTGATCCGAATGCTGAACGTCGAGCAATTGGGGCGGCGACGGTGCGCGAACTCGGTGGCAGTGATGTCGTTCAGTTTGCTGATTATCGAGAGATGCTCAGTTCTGGTTTGATTGACGCAGTTGTCATCGTGACGCCGAACATGACCCACGTCGATGTGCTGAGTGATGTCCTCGCAACGGATCTTCATGTCATGGTGGAAAAGCCACTTTGCACAACCATTGAGGACTGTCAGAAAGTTGTCGACGCCGCCGCTTTGGGTGCTCCTGGTCGTGTGGTGTGGATGGGGCTTGAATATCGATACATGCCGCCGACGACAGCGATGCTCGAAGAAATTCGCAGTGGCACCGTCGGGAACGTGAAGATGGTGGCCATACGCGAGCACCGCTTTCCGTTCCTTGAAAAGGTGGCTGATTGGAACCGGTTCAACCGCAATACAGGTGGAACATTTGTCGAGAAGTGCTGTCATTTTTTTGATCTCATGCGTCTTATCGCAGACGCTGAACCGGTTCGCGTCTTTGCATCGGGGGCACAAGACGTAAACCATCTCGATGAGTCGTATAACGGTGAGACTCCTGACATTCTCGACAATGGTTTCGTCATCGTCGATTTTGATAACGGTGTTCGAGGGCTGCTCGATCTCTGCATGTTTGCTGAAGCGAGCAAGAACGAGCAGGAAATTTCTGTGACCGGTGACAAAGGCAAACTTGAAGCGATGGTCACCGAATCAATTCTTCGAATCGGACGGCGGGCAGATGGCCAGCACGTCATTGCCGAGCGATCAATTGCCGATCACAGTATTCGCCACGTCGGGCTTCACAACGGCGCGAGCTACCTCGAGCATGTCGATTTTCTTGATGCAATTCGAAGCAAGACGTCAGCGAAGGTGACCTTGATCGATGGTATGAAGTCCGTTGCTATCGGTATCGCTGCCCACCGTTCGGTTGATCTTGGCCGGGTGGTCGAGATGAGCGAGGTGATGGTGGGTGGCTGAACGTATTGATCGTCTCGCAGCGGGCCAACTGGTGTTGACCGGAGGGGACCGTGCTCTTCGTGTGAGCGCAGAGTTGGCGGATGCATTTGAAGCCGGCGACCAACTTCTTGTTTCCGGAGACACGTTATTGCACGTACCTGCGAGTGAGGCCCGGATTGCCGCAGATGCCGTCGCTACTGCAGCTGACGCGTTCTCGCAACTTGCTCAGTGCTCAGATGATGACATCACGTTGTTCTTTCACTCATTTGCATCAGCATTGACCTCAAGCAGTGTTGTTGACGAGGTTCTTGCAGCGAATGGCGCTGATGTTGCGGATGCTCAGCAGCGAGGCCGATCAACCACCCGCTTAGAGCTGACGTCAAAGATGATCAACGACATGGTTGCTGGACTCCAAATGTGGGGTGCTATCGACATGCGTCGTGACGAAACCGTCGACGTGATCACACATGATGGCTGGGGTATCGAGGTTCGGCGGGCACCCGTCGGAGTTGTTGGGTTTGTCTTTGAGGGTCGTCCAAACGTCTTTGCGGACGCTGCAGGGGTTCTGAGAACCGGCAATACAGCAGTATTGAGAATTGGCTCCGATGCGCTGCGCACCGCACAGGCACTGATGGAACACGCTGTCGGGCCGGCTCTTGCAACAGCAGGATTGCCAGCGTCATCAATCGTGCTTGTTGCCTCGCGTGCTCACGCTGCCGGATGGGCGCTGTTTAGCGATCGTCGGCTTGCCCTTGCGGTTGCTCGCGGGTCGGGCCCAGCTGTTGATCAGCTTGGTTCGATTGCGCGGGCTGCAGGTACGCCTGCAAGTTTGCACGGGACTGGTGGTGCATGGATGATCATTCCAGGTGACGCCGAGACATCCCGTGTAGAGCCGATAGTTGCAGCCTCCCTCGATCGCAAGGTGTGCAACACCTTGAATGTGTGCTGTGTGTTGCGCTCAATCGCAGATGAGATGGTGCCGGCCGTTATCCGTGCGGCGGCTACCGCAGCAACGTCGAGGGGTGCGACCGCAATCGTTCGTGGTGATGTCGAAGCCATCAGCCACATCGAATCCCTCAACCTTGAGGGACTGATTCGGTGCGAGCCGCTCCCCGATGAGGGTCTTAGCCATGAATACGAATGGGAGAACAATCCGGAATTCGCTGTGGTGCTTGTTGACTCGGTTGAGGAGGCGATTTCGCTGTGCAATGAACACAGCCCGCATTTTGTGGTGTCGGTTCTCACCGACGATGCGGAGATCATTGAGCAGGTGTACTCGTTGGCAGATGCCCCGTTTGTTGGCAACGGGTTCACGCGTTGGGTCGATGGTCAATATGCGCTTGGCCAGCCCGAACTTGGGCTCTCAAATTGGCAGGGTGGCCGTTTACTTGGTCGTGGGGGAGTGCTCTCAGGATCATCGGTGCATACGTTGCGATTGCTTGCCCGCTTCGCAGATCCGACAATTCACCGCTGATTATCGACGGAGCAGCCCGTCGATAAACCCACCCCAAAATCGACTTTTGCGCCCTGTACGTTCCTCGGAGCGGTCTGCAATTCTCGCGGCAAGACGCCCGGAATTAATACCAATCCATCGAATCGGTTCTGGCTCCCAGCGGCGGGAAAGCGGACCTACGACGGGAAGTCGCAGCAACTCTGAGGGGGAGTGTTGCCCATGGTCGAGTTCGCGGCTCGCAATGAGGTCGGCGACAATCCTTCCAAACAGGTTTGTCGCACTCACTCCATCTCCGACATAGCCCCCGGCGGTAATGACGCCATCTTCCCAATTCGCGTTGACGGAACATGCCCAATTTCTTGGTATCCCGAGCGGTCCTCCCCAATGGTGTGTGATCTTGGCGTCGCGAATTGTGGGGAAAAGTTCTATCAGGGCTTGGTGGATGCGATTGCGCATTGTGTTGTTCGTGTCAAAGGTTGGCTTGATCGCTGAACCGAAGTGGTAGGGGGCTCCCCGTCCACCAAACGCAAATCTCCCGTCTGCTGTTCGCTGCCCGTACACGATGAGATGGCGAGTGTCATCAAATGTTGGTCGGTCGCTGAGGCCGATTGTTGCCCACACGTCATCGGTGAGCGGCTCCGTCGCGATCATCATCGAGTAGAGCGGCACCATATTGCGATGCTGGTTGGCCAGCTGCGAGGTGTATCCCTCGGTTGCCTGAACGATGTATTTCGTAGCAATCGACCCCTTGTCGGTGTCGACGAACCCGCGCCGAATATTCATCGCCCGGACGGGCGCAAGAACATTGACGCCTTTACGCAGAACAGAGCGACCGACTCCGTGAGTGAGTTTGGCGGGGTGGACCGCAAGGCAGTGCGGGGTCTGCAGCGCTCCACGGAGTTCTGACATGTTGCAGACATCGCGCGCCGATTGGGCATCGAGCAGTTGATAATCGTCTCCGAAACCAAACTTTTCGTAGGTCTTTACCTCGTGAGCAACCCGAACAAGTTGGGGCGCCGATCGCGCTGCGGTGATCGTTCCACCGCGATGAGCGCCGGCATCAATGTGCTCATGTTGAAGTACTTGTTCGATTTCATCCAACGTGTCGTGCATCGCTGACTGAAGCGATATTGCAGCATCTCTGCCATGTTCGCGCTGGACGCGTTCAAGCCCCATGGGAAGTAGCGCTGATGCCCATCCACCATTTCGTCCACTTGCCCCGAATCCGACACCATGGGCATCGATAACAGCAATTGATGCATCGGGCAGTTTGTCGGCGAGGTAATAGGCCGACCAAAGACCGGTCAGCCCTGCACCGATAATGGTGATGTCAACTGTTAGTGAACCATCGAATGGTGCTTCGGCGCATCGTTCCTCTTCGAGAAGTGTGTCTTCCCAAAGAGATTGTGGGCGTTGAACCCGATCGGATGACATCACCATGAGGGCAAATCTAGTTGCCGCTGTGATTGGTTCACAGAACGGTCAAGGCTGAGACGGAATTGTGGAGTTGTCGATGAGTCGGACATCGCCAAACCAGGCTGCAACAAGAAGTTGTGAACGTTGTTTGAGTGTCGTGACAGGTTCAAGAGTGTTGGGGTCGACGACAGCCACGTATTCAACGACTCCTCCGGCTTCGCTAATCCTTCGATCAACGTGTTCGATGATGTCAGATGCAGAAGAGGATGGAGTCGCACTACGGATTGCCTCTGCCATGCTGCGATGAATTGCTGTTGCGCTCTTCCGGGCGTCAGGTGCCAGTCGAACATTTCGGCTCGACATTGCGAGGCCATCGGTTTCGCGCACCGTCGGTTCACCAAGGATCTCCACAGCAAGACCGAGGTCGCGAACGACATGTTTGATAATCGCCAACTGCTGAAAATCCTTTTCACCAAATACAGCAATGTCAGGTTGAACAGCGGTAAAAAGTTTGGTGACCACCGTCGCAACTCCGGAGAAGTGGCCGGCCCGGTGTTCACCCTCCCATCGAGTTGCGAGTGCTCCAGGGTCGATCGATGTGTCAAACCCCGCTGGGTACATTGCTTCGGCCGTGGGCGTGTAGACAGCATCTACGCCGGTAGTCGCGCACAAGGCGATGTCGTCGTCAAGGGTTCGCGGGTAGGTGTCGAAGTCGCTGGTGCGATCAAACTGAGTGGGATTCACGAAAATCGATACCACGGTGAGGTCACACAACTCATTCGCCCGCTGGATGAGCGCCGCATGCCCTTGATGTAACGCACCCATGGTTGGCACGAGCGCGATAGTCGAACCTTCTCGATGACGCTCAGTTGCCCAGTTGAGTGCATCTGACGGAGTGGTGAGTTGGGGGAGGTAGTTCATCTGAGTGCGCTAGGGCACAGCGAAGTGTAGGAGGGAACAGTCGCCATCGGTGTTGCATGGATGACAGCATCGACACATGCAAGGGCAGTGACGTCAGCGGCGAGAGCTGACAGTCGAGACAGAGCGATTGTCCGTTCGGTAACGCCGAGGTCAACGGCACCAGTCGACATTGCGAACATCGTGTCACCATCAGCGAGTGTGTGAACAGGTCGGATCGCTCGCGACAAGCCGTCGTGGGTACTCATCGCGAGTCTGGTGGCCTCAGATCGATCGAGTCGGGCATCTGTTGCGACCACCCCAATGGTCGTGTTGAGGGAGGCTGTCTCGATGTCATCGAGATGGTTTGCGAGCCCACGACGATCGTTTGCATTGGGGGTTTTGATGCCTGGGTGTGCTTCCCACGGTCGACCAGTTAATGGGTTGATGAGGCTGCCACGGGCATTGACGACACAGAGTGCAGCAACCGTCACTCGGGTTGGTTCTCCATGTTCATCGTTGAGTACGAGCGTTCCTGATGCCATTCCGATCCCACCGCTGAGACCACCGGCGACAGCACCTGTGCCGGCACCGATCGATCCACGCCGTCGCTCCGTTTGCGAGGCCTTTTTTGTGGCTCGGCGACCAAAATCAGCGTCGGGGTGGTGCCGAAAATGTCCTCCGCGTCCGAGGTCAAAAATGACGGCAGATGGAACGACGGGAACAACCTGATGGGGCTCAGTTCCGACACTGAAGCCGCGTCCTCGATCTGCAAGTTCATCAACTACTCCATCAGCAGCGCGGAGTCCAAACGCACTCCCACCGGTAAGACAGATGGCATCGATGTGCTCAACCAAGTTCATCGGTGAGAGAGCATCTGTTTCACGAGTGCCGGGACCCCCGCCGCGAACGTCCACACCGGCTGTCACTGGGTGATCAGCGAGGATGACAGTCGTTCCTGTGCTCCAACTTCGATTGGATCGCTCGTAGTGACCGACTCGGATACCCGCAACGTCGGTGAGCGAGCCAGCATCAATCGTCATGAGCCGATTCCCACAGTTCGCGGATGTCGGATTCACTATCTCTGATGATGTCATCGCCGACGGCCGTATCGGTGTTGAGCAGTTGGAGATTTCGTTCGGCTCCCCATTCTGCCCAACCGGCATTTCGGGTTTTCGAGAATAATGTCACCGCGCCAGAAAACGAGTGGGCAAGAGCATTTCGTTCTGGAGCGTCCCCGGTAAAGAGTTCGACTCCTTTGCGGTCGAGGTTGTTGAGGGCGAATGGAATGTCGAGAGCGTGGCAACTCCCGAGAACACCCCCGAAGACGGGTGTTTCGAAGGTGAACCAGTAGGCGTAAGTACTGAGCCCATGATGGTGCCGGCCATCGGCGATTCGATGTGCAGGCCTTCGGAAAACCGCATCTGTCCTCAATGCAGAGACGAGTTGGGCCGGACTGTGGCCAGGTCGGTGTGTTCGGTACACGTCATACCCGTCGTCATTGCCGAAATGTCGCGAGAATGCATGTCGTGCTTGAGATTCATCGAGTTGGTTGACCGCAGGGTCAAATGCGGTGAAGAGATGCATCTCGTCTCGTGTAGTTCCGATCATGAGCGGAACTGGATTGGCTGCGGCAAGTTCTGACGGATCACCGGGTAGCCAGTTGTCGTCGGTCGTTGGTGCAAACGCACTAAGCGAATCCGACGTCGTTGTCAAGACCGATGCCTGCGCATTGAGCAGATCTGCAGCGGGCATCGAGATGAGGTCATCAGGATGGGTTACGCCGGCCGCGGCAAGTAGTTCTGAAAGTGTTTCGTCTCCGCGTTCGCGTGAGCGCATCTGTGGAATTGATGGGCTCATTGCGATTGCGCCCGAGTACAGGCCGTCGGCCTGTGGACAGGCCATCATTGAAATGACACTTGCCCCGCCTGCTGATTCTCCCATGATGGTGACCTGTGTCGGATCACCTCCAAAGGATTCGATGTTGTTCTGCACCCAACGCAATGCGTTGACTTGATCGCTCATGCCAGCGTTATCGCTGCCCCGGTATCCGAATGCTCCAAGCCGGTAATTGATGGTGACAACGACCAGGTTCCCAGAACGAACAAGGTTGCAGCCGTCGTACCAAGGAATAGAGCCGGCTCCATTTGTGAATGCTCCGCCGTGAATCCACACGAGCACGGGGTTACGAGCATTCACATCGGAGGAAAACACATTGAGCGTGAGGCAGTCCTCGTCCATCGGTTGGGTGCTTTCGCCGAGGAGAAGCTCCATCGTGCCGGGCACCTGAAGGCATTGTGGCCCGTAGACCGTCGCATCTCTGAGACCGCTCCACGTAGAAGAATCGAGCTCTGATGGCCTGAAGCGATCGGCAACGGCGTACTGAATACCTTTGAATACGGCGACTCCATCTCGGTTGAGTCCTGCGTAATCGCCGAGCGGGGTAGAAGCGTGAGCTTGCGTCATCGAGTCGAAGGTAGCGTGCGGAGGTGGTCAAAGGTCAGGTCGGCGCAGTTTCTCGCTCGTTGCGAGGCCGGTTGATGAATCGCGCCGGCGATGCCATTGCGGCACTTTGGGAACGTCTATCGGTGATTGCAGCTGTTGGTCCAGCAAGCCGTCGAGGAAAGAAGTTCGGTGCTTTTGGTGAAGGAAGCATCATCTGTTTTCCTCCAACCTCATTGATGAATGAGCAGTACATCGAGATCGGCTCCGGAACAATGATCGGGCCGCATGTTGCGCTCTCAGCTGGCATGGTCCCTGGTCAGGAATGCGTGTCGAAGCCGGTCGTTCGAATCGGTGATCGTTGCCTGATCGGGCGCGGGTCAGGGATCGTTGGGCATTTCTCAATTGATATTGGGGATGACGTGTGGACCGGGCATCACGTCTACATCACCGATCAAAATCACGGCTACGAGAATGTCGATATTCCTATTTCGCAACAATCGATGCCCGAGAAGCCAGTTCGAATCGGTTCTGGATCTTGGCTGGGCCACGGCACGGTCGTGTTACCCGGTGCGGACATTGGTGAGCATGTCGTCATTGGGGCAAACAGCGTGGTGACAGGAGTGATCCCACCATTTAGTGTTGCCGTTGGAGCACCGGCCCGTGTTGTGAAATCGATTCCGCAAGTCGGTGACGAACCCACCTGATGCACCTCAGGCAGATGTTTGTCAGGGCTAGTCGCTAGATGTCGAGGTCGAGGGGTGGTTTGCAAGCCGGCATCTCGTTGTCGGCGGCGAATGTCGCAAGTCGCTCCGAGATCGGAATCTTGTTTGCTGTTTCGTAGAACGGAAGGTTCTCGCCGGAGGCACGCAACTGTGTGGTGTAGTTGCGACGGTCACCGAGGTAGGTGCGGTACTCGTCAATCCACATAGGCACGATTGCTCTGCCTTTTTCTCCTGCAAGCGGCAAGGCTTCGAGGGAGTTCACCATTCGCTCAAGAGAATCCGTTGCTTCATCGACAATGTCAGCCCGCTGCAAAATGAGCTCGGGACCGCCCTCGTCAAGTCGTGTGTAGTTAGCGAGAGCGGTTCTTTCGTCGGCGGCTTGCTCGCAGATCGATTGTGCTCTCTCAAGCCACGCCTGGTCTTCAATACGGTTCACGCCCTCTTTTGATGCAAAAAAGAGTGCCCAGATCCAGAAGGCGGCAAACGCCGAGAACCCAACAAGGGCAAGTAGCCGGGGGATGATCGAGCGCTTTTCGAGCTCGAGGGGTCCGGAGTTAGGGGGAGTCTCCACAGTTCCTACGTTACGGGGCTTTCAATCGGACTGGCTCGATTGGCCCCAAGTCAATACCAAATGGCAGTTCACCGCCCACGGCAACGATGACACATTCGACCTGCTGCTGGTTCGACGGAACTTGCCCCGTTACTTGAAAGGTTCGGCCTGGCCGCACATCAACGGCTGTCAGCGTGATACTTCTTACGACTTGCTGAAATGGCTCACCCAAGATCTCGACGAAGATCGAGAAACTTTCTATGTTGCGTTCGAGATTTGTGATGTCGATTACTAGGTCGATAGTCGATCCGGTTGCGGTACAGCGATCGATTGACACTTCGTATGCGCCTGGCGAAACAAATCGTTGCACGGCCCGGCCCAGTGTGATTGCTGGCACGAGCAATACGAGAAGGACTACAAGGACAGCCCACGGCCATTTTCGTCGCCTCCGCCCCGCAGGAGTATCAACACCTTGCGGGTCGACATGTCGTGTGCCATTCGTTGACACATCGGCAGTCCATGATGTTCCGTTAAACCATCGAAGGTCGTATCTCCCCAGCGGATCGGGGTACCAGCCTTGGGGGCTTTCCACGCTTGTACGGTACCGTCTAACGAGATGGAGATTGTCCTTGTTCGCCATGGTCAACCCGAATGGGTGAAAGGTGGGTTAAATGTCGTCGACCCACCCTTGACGGCGCTTGGGCACAGACAAGCCGAGCGCCTTGCCGATGCTCTTGAGGGCGAAAAGTTTGATGAAATCTTGGTTTCCCCACTTGTGAGAGCCCGCCAGACAGCCGCCCCGTTGCTCGCACGGCTTGGCCGTGAGGAATTAATCGCACCTTGGCTTGAAGAAATTCGTGACCCGGGTTGGGCCGGGACTCCAGTTGAGAAGGCAGAGCAGGCATACGCCGAATTACGGCGTCGTTCACCCGAGGATCGCTGGCACGGCCTCAACGAGGGCGAGTCAGTTCGCTCGTTCGTTGACCGAATTCACCTTGGCGTTGAGCTCTTTCTTCAAGAAAGGGGTGTCCGGCGAGCCGAGGATGAGTTGCCAACTTGGGAGGTTGATCGTCCAGGAAGTCGGATCCTCCTTGTTGCTCACGCAGGCACGAACTCTGTCTCAATTGGGCACATGCTCGGACTTTCGCCAACTCCGTGGGAATGGGATCGGTTCGTTCTGATGCACACGTCAATTTCGCGGCTCGAATCGATCAAGGTGGGGAATGTGCACTCATTCAGTCTGACGAAACTGTCAGACGTTGAGCACCTTGCCGCAGATGAGCGAACTCGTTGAGGCATAGGGGTGAACTGCATCTGTTCAGCGCGGTGTTTCTTGGATCTTCTTTGGCACATCAACGACGGTCAGCCCTAACATCAACACGATGCAAATGACGCCCGCTACGTATCAGCGTTCGACGTATTTCGCGTTGATGGCGTTGATCGGCATCATTGTGACGGGAGCGGCGGTGCGGCTGACGAATAGCGGTCTCGGATGCGACGACTGGCCGAACTGCAATAGCGAGAAACTTATTGACGTCTCCTCGGCTCATGCTGCCATTGAGCAAGTGAATCGGCTGCTCACCGGAATCGTCGTGATAGCCGTTGCTCTTGCGGTGCTCGGTTCTTACTTGCGTGCGCCGCGACGTCGTGATCTCGTCTGGTGGTCGTGGTCGCTCGTGGTCGGGGTGTTTGCAAATGCATTCTTGGGTGCAATTACCGTGTGGGTTGACCTTCACCCGTACGCCGTGCAGGGACATTTACTGTTGTCGATGGCCCTGATTGCGGCTGGAGCCACACTGGTGCGTCGATCAGCTGAGCCCGATGGGGTTCCGCGTGAGCGGGCGACCTCGACGCGAGCCACACGCCTGATTCGTGTGCTTGCTGTTGGGGTCACGGTGGCGGTGGTCACTGGAACAGTTGTGACCGGAGCAGGACCTCATGCAGGTGATGAGAACGCTGTTCGGTTGAACGTTGATATTCCATCGATCGCAAGGGTGCACGGTGCGAGCGTGGTGATCTCATTGCTTGTCGCTCTGAGTTTGGTGGTGGTGATACGGGGGTCGCTCGACGACCGACATCGTGTGCAAGCGGGACTTTCGAGGTGGCTCACAGTCGCCGTGTTGCAAGCTGTGGTTGGTTATGTGCAGTACTTCACCGGGGTTCCTGAGCTTCTGGTGCTTGCGCACGTTGCCGGAGCGTCAGTGCTCTACGTAGTGACCACTCAATTACTTCTCGACACAACACGTCCTGCAGTCGAAATGGCTCGTTAAGCATGGCAAGAGACCGCAGCATCGAGGATGCGTTTGCTGTGCTCGGCCTGTCGTCGGCTGTAGCAACGAAAGATGATGTCATTGCAGCTCGTCGTCGCCTCGCCCGAGAATTACACCCTGATCGTGCGGGGGGCAGCGCAACATCGATGGCCGAAGTGAACCGGTCCGGAGACATCGCTCTAGGGCACATTGCGAAGCGATCTGAATTGCGATCAACTCGAGATCGCCCGTTATCGACCTCTCAGCGGGTGCAACGAGATCATCCATCGTTCACGATTGATGTTCTGCCCGTTGAGGCATGCGAAGCGCTTCGTATTGTCTCAACCTGGGTTGGCGAGTTGATCGACGAGGATCCGCCCTATCTGTTGGAGGTTCGGCTTGCTGTGCCCTTCACAGGGTGGTGCCGACTCGAACTCGTTCCCGATGCCGGTGGAACCACGGTGACGGTGTCGATCATGCGCGAAGGCGGATCGGCAGATGATGTTGAGGTGATTCGAGATCTCTGGATCGACCAGCTCAACCGTCTTGATTGGCAGAACTTGGATGCTGATCAGCAGCGGCCTTGGTGAGACGATCTCGAAGAGCGTGACCTAGGCCGATCGCGGGTGGCATGACAGCGACGATGAGTCTGGCTCCTGAAGAATCGGCAGTACGAAGATCGGAATAGAGGTTCCGTGCTGCATCTGCGAGGTCACCGGTTCGATCGATGAGGTAAATGTCGTTGAGATCGCCGTCTGGCAATGGTTCCCCCTGCTCGATCAGCCTCATTTTCGTGAGAGGAGCGTAATGGGAGGCCATCATTCCTGCGGCGCGAGAGGGACCCGATGGCGCGCTGATATCGCCGATCAGACGGTTGATGTCCTCGGTGGGTATTCCACCTGGCCGAAGGAGTTGTGGCGGGGTTGTGGTGATATCGATGATGGTGCTCTCCACGCCAACTCCACAGGGCCCTCCATCGAGAATGAGATCGTCTCGAGGTTGGAGAAAGGTGGCGATGTCATCAATCACATGTTGTGCTGTTGTCGGGCTGATTCGACCGAATCGATTTGCTGATGGGGCTGCGATCGCTCCACCGTGTTCTTTGAGGAGAGCTTGGGTGAGGGGGTGAGCCGGAACACGTATTCCCACTGTTGGTCGGCCGCCGGTGACGATGTCGGGTACGCGAGCGCTTCGAGCGGCAAGCAACGTAAGTGGCCCAGGCCAGCATGCATGTGCAAGTTCTTGGGCGATAGGTGAGCTGAGATCTGCCCATCGCTCGGCGACGCTGAGATCTGAAACATGGATGATGAGAGGGTGTCCGGACGGACGGTTTTTTGTTGTGAAGATTCGTTCAATTGCTTCTGGGTGTTCGACATCGCCGGCAAGGCCGTAGACCGTTTCAGTTGGGATGGCGACAAGGCCTCCATTGCGTAGCACCTCGACTGCGCGAGACGGGTCAGACGAGACCTCAATTGAATGGTCGCTCACGTTGGGATGGCGTCGAGAAACTCAAGAACGGCGTCAACAAAATCGAAGGACTCTGGGGTGGCGAAGTGGTCGACATTTTTGAGCACTTTGCCAACAGCATTCGGAAGAGCTTCGACGAGTTGATCTGCGGGGTACACAAAATCCTTGTCGCCAACAATGACAAGCGTCTCGCACGCGACGGTCGATATCACTTCGGTTGACAAACGAATTCGCTGAGGCTGTTTCAACACCGCCGATAGCGCCGCTGAATCATTGCCTGATTGGCCGGCGTATTGAGCAAAGAGACGAGAGACGTTGTCCTCAGGGTCACCGTCGCCATCAACGGCAGCGACAATTTTTGCCGTGCGTTCGTCATCTCGCTCAAACACGTTTTTACCGATTCCTGCGAGCACGAGTCGGCGGAACGCCCCAGGGTGCTCAGTGGCGGTTCGCAACAGTGTGAGAGCCCCCATCGAGAACCCGACAGCGTCAATCGGTGTTCCATCTTCGGGTAACGCTTCGACAACTCGGGTGGTGAGGTCGGCGTATGCCTCTGGTTCATGCGGTTTTGGCGCGTTGCCGTGTCCGAGTAGGTCGACGCCGATCACCGGACGCCCCGCGTCAGCGAGTAGGGCGGTGAACCCGTTTCGTTCCCATGTGGTCGTGAATGAGCCACCCCATCCATGGACGCACATGACCGGAGTGTTGTCGGAGCTGTCAGCCATGGGTCTTGACACTAGACGGATTTGCTCCAAGGAAATGCACGGTGTCACGTTGACGGCATCTCGGAGAGGGTTAGCATTGTCGCGCCGTCCGAGGAGGACCCCGAATGCGAATGCTGCACCCAAATAACGCCCACGACCTCACCTATAACGACGTCTTCATGGTCCCCAGCCTCTCTGAGGTGGGTTCCCGATTTGGCGTTGATCTGACGACTCCAGATGGCATCGGAACAACCATTCCAATTGTTGTTTCAAATATGACAGCCGTTGCTGGTCGTCGAATGGCAGAAGTTGTCGCTCGGCGAGGTGGACTTACGGTGTTGCCTCAAGACATTCCCACCGATGTCATTAGCGAGGTTGTCAAGTGGGTGAAAGCGCGGCATCCGCTGTTCGAGACGCCAATTACTCTCACTCCAGGCAACACGACGGGTGATGCGCTGCAGTTGATCCATAAGCGGGCCCACGATGCAATTGTCGTAGTCGATGACAGTGGCTGTCCGGTTGGCATCTTCACTGAAGAAGATGCGGCAGGATTCGATCGTTTTACGCAGGTGCGCCACGTGATGTCGCGTGAGTTGGTGACGCTGCCCGAGACGATCGATGCGCCTGCCGCCTTTGACTTCCTGAGCGGACAGCGCCTCTCGGTAGCTCCAGTTGTCGGAGATGATGGTCGCCTGAAAGGTGTGATGTCGCGTAAGGGCGCTCTTCGGTCAACGATTTATCAGCCGGCTGTCGATGCTGAGGGTCGTTTGCTGATATCGGTTGCTGTGGGTATCAACGCAGACCCGCCGGGTCGTGCAAAGGCGCTTGCGGCGATGGGTGTTGACGTGATCGTGGTTGACACGGCTCACGGCCACCAGTCGAAAATGATTGAGGTCGTGGAGCAGGTTCGGGCGGCGGTCCCGGGAATCAAAATTGTCGCTGGCAACGTTGTCACGGCTGAAGGCACCAGGCACCTTATTGAGGCAGGCGCTGACATCGTGAAGGTCGGAGTTGGACCGGGAGCGATGTGTACAACACGAATGATGACCGGTGTTGGTCGACCACAGTTCTCGGCAGTTGTCGAATGTGCTGACGAAGCGGCACGACTCGGTGGAACGATCTGGGCAGACGGTGGAGTTCGTTTCCCACGTGATGTCGCACTTGCGCTAGCAGGCGGTGCTGCAAATGTGATGTTTGGCTCGTGGTTCGCAGGAACCTATGAATCTGCTGCGGATATTCAACGCGATACCGATGGCCGTCTATATAAGGAAAGTTTCGGAATGGCGTCGAACCGAGCGGTGAAGAATCGCAGTCGTGACGATGATGACCTCGAGCGCGCCCGCAAAGAGTTGTTCGAGGAAGGCATCAGCACATCGAGGATGTACCTCGATACTCAACGTCCAGGGGTCGAGGACATCATTGATCAGATTGTTGCCGGTGTTCGATCCTCGTGCACCTACGCAGGTGCAGGAACTATCCCTGAGTTCCACGAGCGGGCAGTTGTCGGCGTACAGAGCCACGCGGGTTATGAAGAGGGTCGACCACTCGGAACGAGTTGGTGAGTCGTTCGGTGATCATTGCAATTGATGGTCCCGCAGGCGCTGGCAAAAGCACTGTTGCTCGACGTGTTGCCGCAGAATTAGGAATCGACTACCTCGACACCGGCGCAATGTACAGAGCGGTCACGTTCGGTGTGCTTGCCCGAGAGATTGATCCATCCGATGCAAATTCGGTAATTCGCGTCTGCCGTGAACTTGATCTTGACATCACGGTCGATTGCGTGCTGGTCGATGGCATTGACGCAACATCAGCAATTCGTGGTCCTGAAGTGACCTCGGCCGTGAGTGCCGTGGCGGCAACACCAGAAGTCCGAAAGTTTCTTGTCGAACTACAACGTGATTGGATTCGCACACGGGGGGCTGGGGTGGTCGAAGGCCGTGATATCACGACGGTCGTTCTGCCCGACGCTGACCTAAAACTTTTTGTGACCGCGTCTCCGCGCGTTCGTGCCGTGCGCCGTGTTGCGGAGTCAGGCGGTGACGTCGACGAGGTTGAAGCATCAATCGCTGAGCGTGATCGTCGAGACGAAACCCGTGAGGCATCGCCGCTCAGTGTTGCGTCGGAAGCGGTGGTCATCGATACGAGCGAGATGTCAATTGATGACGTCGTTGCAGACGTTCTTTCGAGAGTGAAAGGCTAAAGGGATGACCCGGCATCAAACATTTGTGGTGGGACAAACCCTGCCGTCAAAAGTCTTTTACCGAGTTGGGCGGTTCATCGTCTCGGGTGGCACCCGCGTCTACACCCGAATGTCAATTGTTGGTCGCGAAAACCTGCCGGTCTCAGGCCCATATGTGCTTGCGCCGGTGCACCGGTCGTATATCGACACCCCAATTGCGGGTTGCGTCACCACTCGTCGTCTTCGGTTTCTAGGAAAAGACTCGATGTGGGCGTCGAAATGGTTTGGCTGGGTGCTGTCGTCGTTGGGAGCGATTCCAGTGACCAGAGGATCAGCCGATCGTGAGGCGATGAAGCGAGCGATCACTGTGCTCGAATCGGGTGAACCCTTGGTGCTGTTCCCCGAAGGTGAACGCAAGTCGGGTCCGGTGGTGCAGCCGATGTTTGATGGAGCGGTGTACATCGCATTGAAAGCTGGTGTTCCGATCATCCCAGTTGGAATTGGGGGCTCTGAGCGAGTCATGCCGAAGTCAGCAAAATGGATCTATCCGCGAAAAGTTCGGGTGGTGATCGGTGAAGCGATCTATCCAAATATTCCAGACGATGCTGGTGGGCGCATTCCCCGGAGTGCAATTGCTGAGCAGAGTGCAACATTGCACGCTGAACTGCAAAGACTTTTTGACATGTCGATGGTTGGAGTGGGTTGGTCGTACGAGAGGGAGGCGGCTCAGGACCAACAAGCGACAAATGACTGAGCGAGTGTGATGGGGTCGTCAACCCCGCACAGTTCGCGGGCAGAGTGCATTGACAGTTGAGGAACTCCGACATCAATCGTGTCGATGCCAAGCCGTGTCGCAGTAATGGGGCCAATGGTTGAGCCGCATGGCATGTTGTTCCGCGATGAGAACACCTGGGTCTGCAGCCCGGCTTGCTCGCAGATTGCTGCGTATCGCTGAGCGGCAACTGACGAAGTTGCGTATCGCTGATTGACGTTTACCTTGATCGCTGGACCCTTGTTCACCACCGGTGCGTGGCCGTGATCGTGTCGTTCCGGGTAGTTCGGATGGAGGGCGTGGGCATTGTCAGCAGATATGCACATTGATCGACTGAGGGCTCTTGCGAGGTCTGCAGTCGTTCCGCCGCGTGCGGCAACGATTCGCGTGAGCACTTGCTCAAGGGTTGGGCCACCCGCTCCGGTCGCACTCGATGATCCGACTTCCTCATGGTCGTTGAGCACAATGACCTGAAGTTGTGCGCCGGGTTCGGTCACGCACAGCGCTGTCACCGCTGCCCAGCATGAGACCAGATTGTCGAGACGCCCCGATGCCAAAAGTTCACCGTTCGCTCCGAGCCGGGCAGCGGGTTGCGTGTCAAACAAAGAAACATCCCACCACGCAACGGAGTCAAGACCCGAGATGTCTTTCAGATGCCCCACTACCGATCGAGACGGATCGTTCAGGCCCCAAATCGGCGTGAGGTGAGTCTGTGGATCGAGACGTAACCCGTCATTCACACCGCGATCGAGATGAATGGCGAGTTGAGGAATTCGCGCAATGGCATCTGTCTGAATAAGGGCTGTTTCTCCCGATGCGCTCACGACCCTGCCGGCTAGCCCCAGGTCGCGGTCAAGCCACGAGTTGTTGAGGATTCCGCCGTACACCTCAACTGAAAGTTGGTTCCATCCATATTGGTAGATGTCAGGATTGGGTTTGAGTTTGAAACATGGTGAATCGGTGTGGGCACCGACAAGCAGCATGTCGGGAGCAGCCTGTGATGTCGTTGGGGTTTTCCACGCGATGAGTGCACCGTCACGGCGGATGAACCGGAAGCCGTCTACTGAAGCTGAATTCCACTCATCGCCGAGAAATAACTCAGTTGCTCCAGCGGCAAGAAGCCGTTGAGCGAACTCTGCGACAGCGTGAAAAGGAGATGGTGCTGCATCGAGTAGGTCGATGCAGTCCTCGATGGTGAAGTTGTGGTGAGTTGATGTCATGACTTCGGCACGTCCTCATCGGGCTCAAGCATTGGTGCTTGAGCGGGTCACTAACGCAAATGCGTATTGGTGGGAAGTCTAGGTGTGACGGATGATTCGGTGAATAGTTGACGTTCCAATGTCGGGTTGTTTGCGGGCCGTCCGGCGGTTCGTAGTGCCGTTCACCATCATCGTATGGTGATGCTCATGGGTGAAGTTCAGCACCTCGAATGGCGCGTGGGCGACGTCATCATTCGCCGTGTTGAGGCACGGGTTACTGCAGTCCCGCACGGATCTCTTTGCAGTGGCCTCACCCCAGAAGTAGTTGATGAGCATCGTCCATGGGTCGATCCGTTCGTGGCCGACGATGGCCGAATGCTGTTGTCGATTCATTCGTTCGTCATTCACGATGGTTCAACGACGATGGTTGTCGATACATGTGTGGGGGCGCATGGCGATCGCCCACTGCCTCAGGACCCCCACCACCTAGAGCAACTTAGGGATGCAATCGACGGTGGTCTTGATGCTGTCAATGTGGTGGTGTGCACCCATCTGCATTTTGATCATGTTGGTTGGAACACCATTCGGGATGCGTCGACAGGTGACCTGGTTCCCACGTTTCCAAATGCGACATATCTCGTGAGTAGAGACGAACTCGAGAACTTTGCTGACCACGACCATTCTGGAATAGCGGGCGTATCTGTCGATCCATTGGTCGCAGCGGGATGCCTGCGTGCGGTTGACTCCAATCATCAGATAACTGACAGTGTCTCGCTCGTTGCTACTCCAGGTCATTCACCTGGTCACGTCTCAGTAGCGATCTCCTCAAATGGAAGCCGAGCGCTGATCACCGGCGACATCGTGCACACTCCAATTCAATTTGTTCGCCCCGATATCACCGCCGACAGATTTGACTCCGACAGCGATCAGGCAATTTCGACCCGCCGACAAATGATTGACGTGGTTGCTGATGGCGACACCTTGGTTCTCGGCACTCACTTTCCTCCACCAACAGCCGGCCGACTGCGGCGAAGCCCTGATGGCATCGTGATATTCAGCCCGCACCTACAAACTGGGAGACCATCATGAGTTCACCTCTCGTTCTTCGACAAGACGATGACGGCATCACCACGTTGACGTTGAATCGGCCAGACAAACTCAATGCGTTAAACCCGGCAGTGTTCATCGAACTGCGTGAGCACCTCGCTGACATCGCCGACGATGATTCGATCAAGTGTGTGGTGCTCACAGGTGCAGGGCGGGCGTTTTGTGCAGGTCACGACCTTGAGGCGATTGCGAGTCATGAGAAGGCACCCAGCAAACATTTCGAGCCTGAGACTGTGGATGCTCTCGAGCGGTTGCCGCAACCAACGATTGCGAAATTGCACGGACATTGCTACACGGGTGGTCTCGAATTGGCGCTCGCCTGTGATCTCCTCATTGCTGATGACACCGCTCGCCTTGGCGATACCCATGGGCAGTGGGGACTTGTGCCGATTTGGGGAATGTCCGTCCGTCTGCCAGAGCGAGTTGGTATCTCCACTGCGAAAGAGCTCATGTTCACCAGTCGTCGAATTGGAGGTGCAGAGGCAGCACGCATCGGACTTGTTGATCGCTGCGTGCCCGAGGGTGAACTCGACAGCACCGTTGCGGCGTTGGCGACTGAAGTTGCGACGAACTCTGCAGGAACGAATCGCATCGTGAAGAAGTTGATCGCCGATCGTTTAGAGCGAACCCGTAATGAGGCGCTCTTGCATGAGCGTGAGATGCCCCATGGTCGTCCCGATGACATGGCGGAGCGAATGCGCAGTGGTGGTCGATGAGCGTGGCTAGTGATCCAACGGCAGACCTTCAAGATTTTCCGGGCCGTGAAGAACTCGAGCAACTTCTCGTTTCGCTCCTTCCTCAGGGATGGATTGAGGGGGTGCGATCAGCGGACGATGCTGCTATTCAGCGGCTCAAGAGCGAGGTTCATAATCCATCAATTGTTGCCGAGCTAGGGGCGGCAGGCTGGGTTGCTCCGCATTACGACATTGACCATGGCGGTCGCGGTCTGAGCCCCGACGAGGCGCGCCATGCGCTCACGCTTCTGTCGGTGTGGGAGGTGCCGCACGTGCCTCGAGGGTCGGGGCTTCCGCTCGCTGCACCAACGATTCAGCAGTGGTCGTCAGATGAGACAAAACGCCGGCTGCTCCCACCACTGCTGTCTGGCGAGCAACGCTGGTGCCAGTTGTTTTCAGAGCCAGGGGCGGGCTCAGATATGGCATCACTCGCAACCACCGCAATTCGCGACGGTGATGAATGGGTGGTGAATGGGCAAAAAGTGTGGACCACTTTTGGCCACGAAGCTGAACGAGCAATGCTCATTGCCCGCACTGATCCCAGCGCGCCAAAACATGCAGGTATCACGTACTTCGGCCTCGACATGAGGGCGCCCGGTGTCGAGGTTCGACAACTTGTCAACATTGCCGGGCAGGTCGAATTTAACGAGGTCTTTCTCACAGATGTTCGGGTAGCTGACATTGACCGCATCTCACCGGTGGGCGATGGTTGGAAGGCGGCGATGACAACGCTCGGAGCCGAACGTCATGCACTGTCGGGAGTGCGGAAGAAACGAAAGTCAAGTGATGAAATTCTTGGCGGTAAGCCATTTGCTGAGGTGCTTGAAATGGCGCAACGTCGCGGGCTTGCGGATGATCTAAAGATCCGTCAAGCTCTGATGGCTGCATTTACATCAGATCGGCTGCTTGCATGGACAGCGCAACGGGCGCGTGATCGGGCTCGTGCTGGCCACCCGGCAGGTCCTGAAGGGTCAATCTCAAAGGTTGCGAAGGCTGCGGCGAACCAGCGACTTCAGGAACTCGCTATAGGGCTCCTAGGTGCTGATGCAACGGCCTGGCAGATTGGTGACGATGACGCAGGGGAGTGGATCGTGCAGTTCCTCCGCACTCGGGCAAATTCGATTGAGGGCGGGACGAGCGAGATCCAGAGAAATATTGTTGGTGAGCGGGTGCTCGGGCTCCCGCGCGAACCAGATCCGTTCAAAGGTGCCGCCTGGCGAGACATTCCTCGAAGTTGACTGACCGTGCTTGGTGAGCAAACCACCTTGGGCATCATCTGAAAATCCAGTAACCGTTTGGTGTTGTGAAGAAGACAGATGCAGAGGTTTGTATTTGGCTGTTCTGCCACTAGATATTTCGTAGTGACTCGTCGTACAAAAATTGTGGCCACAATCGGTCCGTCATGTGATTCGGTATCGGCGATCTCAGATCTTTTGCGTGCTGGGGTCGATGTGTTCCGGCTCAATCTTTCCCACGGCGATATCGAGGGTCATCTGTTGCGACTCAAATGTGTCCGTGAAGCGTCTTCGCTCACTGGGGTTGAGGTCGCAGTGCTTGCTGACTTGCCCGGACCAAAAATTCGGGTCGAAAAATTTCCAGATGGCGGTGTCGAGATGCGGCCTGGTGCGTCGATAGCGCTTGTGGAGTCAAGTCGACCCAGTAGTGACAACGAAATTTGTGTTGATGTGCCGGGTCTCTTCTCGGGTTTATCAACGGGAGATCAGGTCGTATTGGGTGACGGCAACATCATGTTGCAGGTTGATGCCGTGAACAGCGAGGCGGTGACCGCAAGAGTCATCAACGGAGGGCGAATTCAAGGCTCGCCCGGTGTTCACGTTCCTTCCGAACGGTTATCGGCATCGACCCCGACTGCGGAAGATCTTGTGTTCGCCGAGAAGATGGCCGCGGCAGGTGTCGAATTCATTGCTGTCTCATTTGTTCGAGAGGCATCGAATGTTGACGAAGTTCGCAAAGTTGTGGGTGGCCGTGCTCAACTCATCGCGAAAATTGAAACGAGTGCTGCCCTCGCTGACCTTGTTGACATCATCGAGGCATCCGATGGGGTGATGGTCGCCCGTGGCGATCTAGGTATTGACTGCCCTCTCGAGGAGGTTCCACATCTCCAAAAGACGATTATTCGTGAGTGTGTTGAACGCGGCGTGCCGGTCATCACTGCGACTCAGATGCTTGAGTCGATGATCTCGGCCGCAGTTCCGACTCGCGCCGAAGCAAGCGACGTTGCGAACGCGGTCTTCGACGGAACTGATGCAGTGATGCTGTCGGGTGAAACAGCGGTTGGTGAGCATCCGGTCGTTGTTGTTGAGACGATGTCTCGAATTGCCGAACGGGCAGAGCGCCAGGCGAGCTATCGCGGTTGGGCATCCAGATTGGGTCGTCACCAACGCAGTGACTGGACGTCGGTTGAAGACCGCATTACTGCTGCTCTCGGACATGCTGCGAGCCAAGCAGCGCATGACATCGGAGCTTCAGCAATCTTGTGTTGTACACAGTCGGGTCGAACGGCGAGGGCGATGGCGCGTTTTCGACCCGAGGCGACGTTGATCGGGCTGTCACCAGATCCACGTGTTGTCCGGTCGCTGCGCTTGTCATGGGGCGTTGAGCCGATGCCGGTCGATCTCTACGAATCGACTGATGAGATGGTGTGGTACGCCGTAGAGAAAGCGGTTAAAGAAGGTCGTGTTGACCATGGCGACACTGTGCTGGTGTTGGCTGGTTCGCCGGGCACTGCTTCGTTTGCTGCGGCCGACGTGTTGAGGGTGGTTCAGGTCGCATGATCAGCGCTCGTGGGGTTTGGTATACCCGCACGGGCCCTCAGGGAGCGCCGCAGATGGTCATGGTGCACGGCTCCCTTGACCGATCAACGGGTCTGAGTCGTCTTGCCCGACGTTTCGATGATCGTTATGAGGTTCTGCGGCTTGATCGACGCGGGTACGGCAAGTCTGGTGATCACAACGGTCCTTTTACAGTTTCAGAAAATGTTGATGATCTTGTTGATCTCATTGAGCAAGAATTCCCAATCGGCCCTCTTGTATTGATCGGTCACAGTTTTGGTGGAAATATCGTTCTTGCAGCCTCGGGCCGCCTGGGTTCCCGAGTGGCAAGGATCGCTACCTACGAGATGCCGATGTCGTGGCAACCCTGGTGGGGTGGAAATTCGTCAAAAGGCTTCCCTGAACAGAACCCGGAAGATTCGGCCGAGGCGTTTATGCGGCGACTTGTGGGTAACAAGGTTTGGGAGCGACTTCCGGAACGGACAAGAACTGCGAGACGCGCGGAAGGCCGGGTGTTGGTCGGCGAACTGAGTGACCTACGAAGCGGTCCGCCGTGGCAGGCCGAGGATGTTGTTGCTCCGGTGTTGGCATTGTCGGGTTCGCGGGCGGCTGAGCATCATCGACGCGCAGTCCAGTTTCTTGAAGAAACACTGCCGAATTGTCGCTCGGTAGAGATCGAGGGTGCTGGTCACGGTGGGCCAAATTCGCATCCCGAGGAGGTTTCTGAAGCCATCCAGTTGTTTATTGACCAACCGTCCTCCGCCGGTCGATCGTAAGCGCTGTGAGTGCGACGGCAAGTGCGCATGCGCTAACGGTTGCGGTTCCGAGAATCCCAAACCGCTCATAACACTGACCTGAGAGAACAATCAGGCTTGCCCTGGTGATCGTGCCGAGAGCGTTGCCGACTGCAAGCGCTGTTCCTCTGGCATTGGGAGCTGCTTCGCTCATCAGCGAGAGTGAAGCAACGAATCCGTATTCAAATCCGACGACCAGGGTGAAGAGCCCGATCAGGGCCGTGACTACCGAGCCATCGGAGACGGCGACGATGAGTAGGCCGGTACCGAGCAGGCCTCCGCCGATAGCAACGGATCGTCGAATGCCGATGCGGTCGGCGATGAGAGCTACACCTGACGACGACGCGAGCTCGGCGGCGCCGAGTGCCGTCGCAATGGCACCGAGGCCGGCGACACCAAGCCCATAGTCGTCGGAGAGCCAGGCGCCCATCACCACAAAGACGCTGATTCCGGCCCCAGCGACCCCAGCCGAGGCAACGAGAGGAGGCCACGCATTTTTTGGAAGTCCTCCAAAAATTGACCTAGAAGGAGATCTGTCGCGAGGTTGTGGCGCCGGAAGTGTGCGTAGGGTTCCGAGTGCTGCAAGTCCGGTGAGAATGGCAAGTGCGATGTAGGCCGAGCGCCACCCAAAACGGTCGATGAGAAACGCAAGGATTGGAGCCCCAATGAGTAGCGAGAGCGCCCATGAGGTTTCGTACGTGCCGATTGCTCGTCCCCGTGAAGAGTACGAAACTCGGTCACCAATGAACGCAAGTCCGGCCACGGTGAGGTTGCTGACACCAACGATGAGTAACAACATGGCAATGCCGAACGTTGCGATCGACCCGCCAAGTGCAATCACCGACGAGGCGGTCACGAGAAGCAACGACGCCACGAATACGAGGCGGTGTCGTCCTCGGTCAAGCGTTTTACCAAAGAGTGGGGTGGTGAGGCCACCGAGTTCCGCAATGCCGAGAATTCCGGTGATGGCTCCTGTCGAGGTGGAAAATGCTCGCTCTAGGGTCGGAAGGAAAACGGTAATCCAACGAAGTGCAAGGTTTGAGGTTGATTTTGCAGCGGTGAGCGCGACGAGTTCGGCCCGGTGGCTGCTCTCGACAACGTCATCACCCGAGGGCGAGACAAGCGTTGACACTTAGTTGTCGATCGTGACGGGAAGTTCGACCTCGAACCCAACAAATGAGCATGTTGCGCTTTGCTGGTCGGCGGTGCTGATTGCCGCAGTGATGTCGTTGACACATTGGTCGAGGGAGTTTCTCTGGGAATACACAAAGAGAGCGAGGCCTCCGAGGATGACGACAAGGATGACCTTCTGAAGAATTGTCTTCATCAGCCAAGCACTCAGAACGCCGAGGGCGATGAAGGCAACTGTGACGATGGTTCCAATTGTTTTGGCGTCGTTGGTATCGAGAGCGAAAGGAATCGCGTTCATGTAGCCACGTTACGGCACTTGCCATCTACCTTTGTGGCATGGCAGATGATCCGACTATGCAACCAATTGGCCTCTCGACCCAACCACCTTCAACGGTGATTCCGGAGGCGTCACCTGAGATTCGCCACGAGTTAGCGCAGGCGATTGCGTCACCCGGAGAGTCGCGTGTCGATGCGGTCTCTTCCTTTGTTGCTCGGCACCCGCGTGACCTTCACGGATGGGCGGCGCTCGCCGACTGCGTTGATGACCAGATGTGGAAATACTCCGCAGCCCGGGTTGGTTACCACCGTGGGCTTGATGCGTTGAGAGCGAACGGTTGGCGTGGTTCTGGTTACGTAAGTTGGGCAGCAGAGTCAAACCAGGGATTTCTGCGCTGTTTGCTGACGCTTCAGAACGTGGCAGCAGAAATTGGTGAGGCTGATGAGGCGGAGCGGTGTGCGCTGTTCCTTCTTCAACTTGACCCCAAGGGTGTTCCTGCCGAATTTGGTGTAATTGCATCGTGAAGGTGCCACGTGAGGACTGCGTTTCGGCTGTTCTCATCGGTGGGGCGTCGCGCCGAATGGGCGTCGATAAAGCGACGCTTGAGATCGGCGGTATCGCTCTTGGCTACCGGGTTGCGGAGGCGCTCGGATGCAATGAAGGGCGCACCGTCGTCGCCTGCGGAGGCCGCCCCGAGGTTGCTCATTCTTTAGGCCTCACACATGTGCCAGATGATGATCCGGGGGCGGGGCCGCTCGTTGCAGTGCTGACGATGCTGCGGACATTTCCGGGATCGGATGTGATTGTTGCTGCCTGTGACTTGGGAGGGCTTGATCGGGCGACGGTGCGGAAGTTTGAATCGAGCGGTCTTCTCACTGGCCATGACGTTGCTGTTGCGTTCGTGGAGACTCGCCAGCAATCGCTCATGCGGTGGTCTGCCTCTGCGTTGCCGTTAGTTGAGCGCTTGGTTGTTGATGGTGAGCGTTCGTTGCGCGGAGCATTTGGGCAGTTGCGAGTTAAGGATGTGGCCGTTGAGGGACCTGTGATGGTGAATCTGAACGCCCCGTCGGATGTCGAGCTGTGGCAAAGGTCCTAGGTGGGTTTTGGTAACTCTGAAAGTCGTTGTCGCTAGCCTTCCGAACGATGATTTCTGAAGTTTCAGTAGCTGAACTGCGTGATGCCCTTGCGGCAGGAGCGCGCCTGATTGACGTCCGTGAGGCAGACGAGTACGCCGAGGCGCACATCGTCGGTTCTGAACTGATGCCGTTGTCGAAGCTGGCCGAAACAGTTGGTACTGTGGGCGCAGGGCCGGTTTTTGTCATCTGTAAATCGGGTGGTCGTAGCGCGATGGCCTGTGAGTTCATGGCGTCAGTTGGTATCGAGGTGACGAACGTCAGTGGAGGAATGATGTCATGGCTCCAGGCGGGGTTTGAGGCGGAATTCGCGCAGTGAGTAACGCTGACGACATCGGGTTCACCTGGGTTGACTCGACGTCGGTATTTGACAGCATTGTCCAAGAATTGTTGGCGTGCGACCGATACGCAATTGACACCGAATTTCATCGCGAACGCACCTACTTTCCTGCGCTAGCGCTTGTGCAACTCGGCTGGGGTGACGGAAATATCGCACTCATTGACCCGTTGGCTGTCGATTTGGCACCACTCAAGAAACTGTTTGAGTCTGATGTTGAGGCCGTGTTCCACGCAGCACAGCAAGATCTCGATGTACTGACCCATGCCGTGGGCTCGATTCCGCGACAACTCTTTGATACGCAAATTGCCGGCGGATTCGTTGGTTACGGAACCCCGTCGCTTGCATCGTTGGTGAATTCGGAACTCAAGATTTCCCTGGCGAAGGGTGACCGGCTGACCGATTGGTTGCGTCGACCTCTCACCGATGCGCAGAAGCGGTATGCAGCGATTGATGTTGCGTATCTCATTGAAATCCAAGATCGCCTCATGGCGAAGCTTGCAGATGCAGGTCGAACCGAATGGGTGACCGAGGCCTGTGACGAGCTTCGTAAAAAGGGCCAGTCTCCGGTTCGTCCTGAGGATGCCTGGCTGCGACTGAAGGATGCCCGTGGTTTGAAGGGGAAGGGTCGAGGCGTGGCACGAGCGGTTGCGCAGTGGCGTGAGCGGCGAGCGATGCACCTTGACGTTCCGGTGCGGCAAGTGCTCCCAGACTTGGCAATTCTTGGGATTGCCCAGCGCCAGCCAAAAACTGAGACTGAGTTATCCCAAGCCCGAGGAGTGGATGGTCGAGCCCAACGCGGGTCAACTGCCTCGGAAATTCTTGCTGCTGTTGCCGAGGGGCTTGCAGGCCCTGTCCCTGAAGTTCCGAGCGGAGGCGATGACGTTGATCGTGACCTCCGGCCCGCGGTGACACTTATTTCGGCCTGGGTTTCACAGATTGCAAAATCTGAGGGTGTTGATACCGCAATGCTTGCGACTCGAGCAGATCTCATTGCGCTGCTTTCAGGAGATCCTGCTGCCCGTTTGGCGTCAGGCTGGCGTGCAGAACTGCTCGGGGATGATATTCAGGCGTTGGTGAGCGGAAACGCCTCCTTGACGTTCGTGCCATCGGAACATTCTCGTCCGGCTGGTCTACGTCTCTTGCGCTCTGATCAGGTACAGTAGAGAACTGCAGTGGTTCGCCCTGCCCGTATCCGTATATCGACTTACTTGGGAGCCCTACTGTGAAGAAGGGTCGACATCGTCGCTTTGAAGAAGCGCGAAAATTGAAGCAGGCTGGCCCTGGAGCCTTTGATCTGGGATTTGGCGACCGTCATCGGTCAGACTCTGACGAGGACGATGAATATGCCGCGCTCGCCGAAAAATACGGCGTCACCTTTGATGATGACGACGAAGAAGAGTACTGACGGCCTCGGTCAACGTTTCTTCAAACGAACCACAGGGTGAGGCAGCGGGATCCATTTAGGACGCTCGAGCGCTTCGACCATCAGGTCATAGATCTCTTCACCAACTAGTTCGACGATTTCGTCGCGCAACGATTTATACACCGGTAGTCGGTGTGTGAATGCCTCCGGCGCCTCGGTGCACCACCAGTGGAACTCGGCTCCGCCGTCGCCCCAATCTCGACGCTTCCATTCGCGTAACTGTGAGACGACATGACCTGTGTCATCGGTGGCGTGCTCGAGCCGCATTGGGACTTGCCAGCACACATTTGGTTTCCAATCGAGTGGTCGTGCGCCAGCTTCTAGAGCAGCAATGTGCAGTGCACATCCTGCGCCACCTTCAAATCCTGGACGGTTAAGAAAAATGCACGCGTCGTCGACCAGTCGGGTGGTGGTGACGGGAGCGCCGTCGCTGTCGGGTTCTCCAGCGTCGAGGAAGCCCTTTTTTACGGCTTTGTCGTAGAACTGCATATGTTGCGGCTTGACATTTATGAATGCTTTCACCACTGTTTGAACATCATCTTCGTCAACGAAATGTGCCCCGTAACTGCAGCAGCCCTGCATCATTTCTGTTGCATCGGCATCAAGTACTCCCTTGCAGCCTTCACCGAAGATGCATTGGTGGTTTGACATCAGGTACGTCGCATCGAATGTCCAGGTGCGGTCTTCGGTGGGATCGGCAAAGGAAATCCACTCGTGAATCTCTCGGGCCTTAGGTGGCGTTGCCCCTGCTGAAGATTCCCGCTGAGTTGACGAACCTTTCTTTGCCACGGGTACCACGGTACCGGGGTCGGTAGAATCTGAGGTCTTATGAGTAATGAGAATCGTCAATCCGGCTTGTCCTCGGGATCGTCTATGTCAGCCGATGACTTAAGGAAGTCATTTCTTGACTTCTTTGCGGCAAAGGACCACGCAGTGGTGCCATCTGCGAGCCTCATTCCTCATGACCCATCGTTGATGTTCACGGTTGCCGGAATGGTTCCGTTTAAGCCGTATTTCGTCGGTGATGAGACGCCTCCTTATACGCGGGCAGCGAGCTCGCAGAAGTGTGCCCGTGCCGGTGGAAAGCACAACGACCTTGATGATGTGGGTCGTACCAAGCGCCACCTTGTGTTCTTTGAGATGTTGGGAAACTTCTCGTTTGGTGACTACTTCAAGTCTGAGATCATTCCATGGAGTTGGGAACTCGTCACTGAGAAGTGGGGATTCGACGGTGACCGACTGTGGATCACGGTGCACGAATCAGATGACGAAGCCGAAGCGCTCTGGCATGAGGGTGTCGGGGTTCCCATGAATCGCATTCAGCGCCTTGGTGACAAAGACAACTTCTGGCAGATGGGCGACACCGGCCCATGCGGGCCGTGCAGCGAGATTCACATTGACCGGGGTCCTGCTTTTGGGCCTGACGGCGGGCCGCTTAATGACCCTCATGGCGATCGCTTCATGGAGTTCTGGAACCTCGTCTTCATGCAATTCGATCAAGCCCCAGACGGTTCACGCACGCCGCTGCCTAAACCATCGGTCGATACTGGTGCCGGGCTTGAGAGAATTCTTGCGTTGCTGCAGGGGGTTGATTCGGTGTGGGAGACCGATCTCATGCAGCCGCTGCTCGATACAGCCTGCTCGCTGACCGGCAAGACGTACCGTCCGGGCGATTACGAAGATCGCGATTCGTTTGCGATGCGAGTTCTTGCCGAGCATGCTCGCTCAGCAACAATGCTCGTCAGCGACGGGGTGTTCCCGTCGAATGAGGGCCGTGGATACGTGCTTCGCCGAATCCTTCGCCGTGCTGTTCGTTACGCCTTCATGCTGGGGACTGATCGTCTCGTTATGCCGGCGCTCGTGTCATCGGCAGTTGACGTCATGGGTGACGCGTATCCAGATGTTGTGAAAAATCGCGACTTCATTGAGGGAGTGATGGAGAAAGAGGAAGAGCGCTTCCGGCATACGTTGAAGACCGGCCTTGGCATTCTCGATGGCGAACTTGATTCGGGTGCGCAGCTTTCCGGTTCAACAGCGTTCTTGTTGCACGACACCTACGGGTTCCCACTTGAACTGACCGAAGAAATTGCCGCCGAGCGTTCGATCGATGTTGATCTCGACGGTTTCCGGGTGGAGATGGAAGCTCAGCGTGAACGCGCGAAGGCAGCCCGCCGTGACGGTGCGGCTGATGATGGACGAGTCGATCTGTACCGGGAGGTGCTCGATCAATTCGGTACGACCGAGTTTGTTGGCTACACAGATGACGTCTGTGAATCACGCGTTGTTGCGGTTATTCCGACCGTTGATGCTGAAGGTGACGATGCGCTCGAGATCTTTTTGGATCGGACACCGTTCTACGCCGAAGCTGGTGGCCAGATCGGTGACACCGGAACGATTTCAGGATTGACCGGAACGGCCGAAGTACTTGACACAACATTTGCCCTGCCGAATCTCCGTCGCCACCTCGTGAAGGTGACATCTGGTTCGTTTGAGGTTGGTGTCACTGTGACGGCAGCGATCGACATTGATCGCCGGTCGGCAATTCGACGGAATCACACCGGCACACACGTGTTGCACTGGGCATTGCGTCACGTTCTTGGTGACCACGTGAAGCAGGCGGGTTCACATGTTGGCCCGGATCGTTTGAGATTTGACTTCTCTCATTATGCCGCTGTCACCGATGATGAAATTGCCGAGATTGAGCGTCTCGCGAATATCGAAACCCTCGAGAACTCGCCAGTTCGCGCATTCGAAACAACAAAAGATGAAGCCGAGTCACTTGGGGCAATCGCCTTTTTTGGTGACAAATATGGTGACGTTGTGCGCGTGCTTGAGGCAGGCAAGTCGACGGAGTTGTGTGGCGGCACGCATGTGCGCGCGACTGGCGATATCGGCACGATCAAGATTGTTGCCGAGTCATCAATCGGGTCGAACCTCCGTCGTATTGAGGCCATCACTGGTTCATCGAGCGTTGCATTGTTGCAGCGAGATGAAGCAACGCTGTCTACGGTTGCGGGTCTAGTTGGCTCGACCACGAATGACGTAGTTGAGGGTGTTCAGCGGCGTCTCGACGAAATCAAGGCACTGCAAGACGAACTGAAGGCGATGCGTCTTCAAATTGCGGTCGGAAGAGCGTCAGAACTTATTGCAACCGCGGTCGATGGGATTGTCGTGGCACGGGTCGATGGGCTTGCGTCCGGTGACCTTCGAGAATTGGCGATCGCTGTTCGACAGGCAGAGGGTGTTCGACGCTGCGTGCTGATTGGCGAAACCAACACGGGCGGAGTGGGGCTTGCCGCAGCAGTCATGTCAGACGAAGGTGTGGAGGCTGCATCGCTCATCAAAGACGCTGCAAAGACCGCTGGTGGCGGTGGAGGCGGCAAAGGCGATGTCGCAACGGCAGGCGGAAAGAATGTCGCAGCGATCGATGAGGCCTTAGAGGTCGCTCGGGCGGCCGCCACAAGCTTGTGACATCTGCACGCACCGTAGATCGCGTCATCGGAATTGACCCTGGTTCGAGGCGTTTTGGTGTCGCTATCGGTGTGTCGGGTGTTGCGTCACCGCTGACGGTTGTTCAACGAGAAAAAACCCTTGATCTCACCGTCGAGCGCTTAGCAAGACTCATCGCAGAAGAAGAAGCTTCAGCAGTCGTTGTTGGCTTGCCGATTCATCTCGACGGTTCTGAGGGCTCATCGTCGAAGGCTGCCCGAAAGTTTGCGCACGCACTGGCTAATTTCATTGATGTGCCAGTGATGTTGCATGACGAACGCTTGACCACAGTGAGTGCTGATCGAGTGATGCTTGATGCAGGATTGCGCGCTGAGGAACGTCGCCGGCATGTCGACAAGATTGCGGCAGCGATCATGCTGCAGTCGTGGCTCGATGCCGGAGCGCCTGGCGATGCGATCTGATCTGCTCTCGGACGACCAGCGGGCCCGGACACGCTGGGATGACGACCAGTGGGACCTCCCCGACGAGGTTCCACACGTTGACCGAGCACCAGGTCGAGGAGATCGTGTGCGCTGGCTGGTGTGGGGAGTCCTATGGTTCGTGATCCTTGTGATCCTTGCCGCTGGTTCTGCGGGCTGGTGGTTGGTCCAACGAATCACCGAGCAGGAGGTGGTCGGAGAGTCGCTGACCTTCACTGTTTCTGAGGGTGAATCGGTGAGTGACATCGGTGTTCGTCTTGAAGCAGCCGGAGTGATTGCTGATGCTGGCGTCTTCACGTGGTACGTGAACGAAAAAGGCGGCCTCGAGCCCGAACCCGGCTTGTACCGGGTTGTGCCCGGAGCACATCTGGGTGATGTGCTCGGAGCGTTAAGGACGTCACCGAGTGAGACCTATCGCCGGGTGACGTTCCCGGAAGGATTCACAGTCGAACAGATTGCCGAGCGGCTCGAATCAGAGATCGACAATTTGTCTCAAGAAGAGTTTCTCTCGCTCGCTGGTGATCCAACGCGCCGGGTGCCATGGCGGCCTGCCGACACATCGAGTCTTGAGGGTCTGCTCTTCCCCGACACATATCAAGTGTCGAATGCTGACAACGAGGGTCAGGTCATTGAACGAATGATTGAGCTGATGGAACGCGTTGCGCTTCAAGAAGAACTTGAGCTTCGTTCGAGCGCGTTGGGTATCACTCCTTATGAGGCGTTGATCGTTGCCTCGATGATTGAGCGAGAAGCGAAGGTTGATGGAGACAGGGCGTTGATCGCACGAGTCATCTACAACCGTCTTGAACTGGGAATGAACCTTGAGATTGATGCGACGCTGTACTACGGCTCGTCAACCGACACGCCGTTCGCGTTGTTGAAAGCGAGAGATTTTCCATACAACACCTACAAGTACGGTGGGTTGCCGCCGACTCCTATTGCGAACCCAGGTCGCGCATCGATTCGGGCGGCGTTGAATCCTGCACCGAATCCTTCGTCGGGGAATGAGCTGTGTGAAGTGCTTGATGACCCGACGGTTGGGTGCAACTACCTTTACTACGTGCTCGCCGATGATGATGGTTCCCATGCGTTTGCAGTGACATTCGATCAGCATCAGGCGAATGTTGAGATCGCGCGGGTGAAGGGGTTACTCGGATGAGTAACGGTCAGACTCGGGTTGCCATCGTTGGGGATCCTGTCGAACATTCCTTGTCGCCCGTCATGCAGAACGCAGCGTTCGCTTCGGCCGGACTCGATTGGGAGATGGTGCGGGTGCAGGTTCCAAGTGGCGGTGGAGCCGGGATTATCGATCGAGTTCGTTCAGGTGAGTTTGCGGGTCTTGCGATCACGATGCCGCTCAAAGAGGAAGCGGCCGCGGCTGTCGACGAGCTTGACCCGGCATCTGCACGGCTGCGATCGGTGAACACTGCAGTTGGACTACCCGGTGGGGGTGTTCGCGGTTTAAGCACCGATGGAAACGGGTTCGTGAATTCACTCCGTGTGCACGGCGTTGGTCTTGTCGGCACCAGAGTGCACATCGTTGGCGCAGGTGGAGCCGCTCGTTCAATTGTCGCTGCCCTCGGGGCAATCGACGGTTGCTCGATCACGATTTCGAATCGAACATTTTCGGCCGCTGTTGAGGCTGCTGCACTTTCAGAGTCGGCGCAAGCGGTGGGTGGCGAAGAAACTGCTGATGCTGTGAAAGCCGCACAAGTGGTGGTGAATACCACCTCGGTCGGAATGGGAAGTGACAGCGGTGTTGCTGCTCTACCACTGGCGATTGAACTCATCGATTCGCATCAGGTGGTCGCCGACATCGTGTATCACCCCCTTACAACAGGGCTCCTCGCCGGCGCTGCGGCACGAGGTGCTCACACCGTTGACGGGCTGGGGATGTTGGTCCATCAGGCAGTGCTGCAATGTGAGGCGTGGACAGGGTTTTCTCCCGACCCGGTCGCAATGCGGTCAGCAGCAGAAGCAGAACTCGCACGACGCTCCGGGTAGCCTCATCTCGTGCTCCGCTTGTTGACTGCTGGTGAATCTCATGGACAGGCTCTCGTTGTCGTGCTCGAAGGGCTGCCTGCCGGCCTCGAGTTAACTGTTGAAGAGATTCAGGCAGAGATGGGTCGTCGTCGCCTGGGTTATGGCCGCGGTCCACGTCAGCGTTTCGAGGTAGACGAACTCACTTTGATCGGTGGCGTCCGGCATGGTCGAACCCTCGGCTCGCCTCTCGCAATTGAAATTAAGAACACGGAGTGGTTCCGAAGCGACAAGTGGCATGAAGAGATGTCGCCTGCTCCGGGAGCAACGAAAGATCCGTTGACGAAGGTCCGGCCAGGGCACGCTGATCTCGCTGGGATGCAGAAGTACGGGTTTAGTGACGCTCGTGACGTGCTGGAGCGGGCATCGGCTCGCGAGACCGCGGCACGGGTTGCAGCAGGTGCAGTAGCGAAGAAACTGCTGTCACATATTGGTGTTGAGATCATGTCGCACGTCATCCAGATGGGGTCGGCGCGCGCCTCGCTCGAATCTGTACCTACGATGGCTGATCTTGCAGCGATCGATGACTCGCCAGTGCGTTGCTTCGATCCAGTGAGCGCTGATGCCATGGTTGAAGAAATTAAGGCTGCAGCAAAAGATGGCGATTCGCTCGGTGGTGTTGTCGAGGTGCTCGCATTCGGCGCCCCAGTTGGTCTCGGCTCTCACGTTCATTGGGACCGCAAAATTGATGGCTTGCTGGCTCAGGCGTTGATGTCGATTCAGGCGGTGAAGGGTGTCGAGATCGGTGACGGTTTCGAAGTTGCCGGCCGTCGGGGAAGCGCCGCTCACGATGCAATTCACTGGGATGCCGATTCGGCATCCTTCCGTCGCCGGAGTTCGCTCGCAGGGGGAGTTGAAGGCGGCATCACCTCGGGTGAGCTGCTCGTTGCTCGAGCGGCGATGAAACCACTCGCAACCTTGAATGTTCCGACGCTAGAGACAGTCGATATTGCAACGAAAGAGTCGTCAGTGTCGTTTAAAGAACGCACCGACGTCACTGCAGTGCCTGCCATGGGTGTTGTCGCCGAGACGATGGTTGCACTCGTTCTCGCCGACGAGGCACAGCGCAAATTTGGCGGTGACTCTGTGGCTGAATTCGTCCGTAATGCTGAGGCGTCTGCTGCTGCGGTCGCTGAGCAGATGGGCTGACTGATGCGTCAGGTGACGGTTCCGCTCCCAGGTGTCTCGCAAGACCGCTCATACGAAGTGGCTGTTGGGCATGGTGTGATCGGTCGACTCGACGAAGTGTTGCGCGGGTTGATGCCTGCCCCTCGTCGAGTTGCTGTTGTGACTCAGCCCGGCATCGGCGTCGAGGTCGCAACCTCTCTTCCGACGCACCAGTTTGAGATCGGTGTTGGTGAGCAATTCAAATCGATGGCGACCATCCAGGAACTATGTGAGGGTTTCGCAGAGGCTGGCCTCACTCGTGGTGATGTCGTCGTTGGAGTTGGTGGGGGCATGGTGACCGACCTTGCCGGATTCGCTGCTGCGTCATACCACCGCGGTATCCCTGTGGTTCATGTGCCAACCACCTTGCTTGGCATGATCGATGCTGCAATTGGTGGAAAGACCGGTGTGAACTTGCCGCAGGGCAAGAATTTGGTTGGAGCCTTCTGGCAGCCATCGGCGGTGTTGTGCGATCTTGACACTCTTGGCTCCCTTCCCGATCGTGAAATTCGTTGCGGTAACGGTGAAATGGCGAAGTATCACTTTTTGACAGGTGATGATCTCGCTGCCCTTGATCTTGAGGCGCGAGTGGCTCGATGTGTCGAGATTAAGGCTGAGGTTGTTGCGTCCGATGAGCGTGAGTCGGGTCGTCGAGCGATTTTGAATTACGGCCATACCTTGGCTCATGCGCTCGAAATCGCTTCTGATCATCAGATTGCTCACGGTGAAGCGGTGTCAATTGGCCTCGTGTTCGCAGCGCGTCTGGCCGAACGACTCGGGCGAATCAATGCAGATCGAGTTGCTCAACATCTTGAGGTGGTCGGTGGGCTCTATGGGCTTGAGACCGATGTTCCGCACGTTGGATCAGCTGATGAACTGTTGGCGTTGATGTTTCGAGACAAGAAGGCCATTGACGGGCTGACCTTTGTGCTCGATGGTCCAAACGGCGTTGAACCAGTGGTGGGTGTCGATTCGGCAATCGTCCTTGATGTGTTGAACGAGGCGCTCAGTTCATAGTGATGGCAGGGCCGCCGGCAGGTCGTCGTGTTGTGCTGCGGCGCTGGACTGAGGAAGATCTCGATGCATTCGCTGATCTGAATGGCGACCCGCAGGTAATGGCCACGATCGGGCCAGTGATGGACCGGGAGGCATCTGCACACTTTCTTCAACGAATCGACCGCCACTTCGACGACCATGGATTCGGGTTGTGGTGTGTCGATGTCGGTGGGGAAGCAATCGGGTTCTGTGGGCTGATGGTTCCGTGGTTTCGTGATGGTGTCGAAATTGGTTGGCGACTGCGATCGCAATGGTGGGGAAACGGATTTGCGAGTGAGGCGGCCAGGTGTGTTCTTGCGTATGCCTTTGCCGAAAAACCCGATGGGCTTGGGTTCGAAGAGGTCATTTCATTCACGGCGGCAACGAATACACGCTCGCAATGGGTGATGGAGGCAATCGGTATGAGTCGAGTTGATCACGGGGATTTTGATCACCCTGGGGTACCCGAATCGAGTCCGTTACGACCACATGTGCTGTACCAACTGCCTGTTGGACGATACGGTTCTATGTCGTGAGCCTCATATTGCTCCTTCATGGACCAAACCTCAATCTTCTCGGACAACGTGAACCAGACGTGTACGGGCATGACACGCTCGAAGATCACGTCTTGCGAACGCGCTCGATAGCAGGCGAATTTGGCTGTGATGTCGAGGATGTCCAGAGCAATCACGAGGGAGAACTCATTGAGGCCGTCCACGGTGCGCGTGGTCGTTGTGATGCAATCATCATTAACCCGGGGGCGTTCACTCATTCGTCCTGGGCACTCCATGACGCTCTTGCGGCCTATGACGGAATCGTGATTGAAGTTCACCTCTCGAACCCGGATGCTCGTGAGCCGTGGCGACGTACGAGTGTTGTCGCTCCGGTGGCAACGGGTTCGATTTCAGGATTTGGCGGAATTGGCTACGAACTAGCGGTTCGGGCGGTCGCTGCCAGATTGAAATGACAGCCGTTGGTGTAGGTGGTCGCGCTGAGCGACTCTTGAACGTTCTAGGTGAGCGCGACCTTGATCAGATGATGGTGAGCGACCGCAGCAATATTCGATGGCTGTCAGGGTTTACCGGTTCTGCGGGGGTGCTCATCATCTCAGCGCGCGGACATGTCTTGGTGACCGATGGTCGTTATACCGAGCAGGCTCGAGATCAACTCGATGCGGCAGGAGCGACTGATGTTGAAGTGGTGTCGGCTCGAACGTTGAGTGATCAGCACAGTGCGATCATTGCGGCGACAGGGGGAAAGGCGATTGGCGCTGAAGCCTCGGTGGTCTCGCACGGCACATGGTCAAGCTTTGCCGCTCAGATTGACCTCGTTCGGGTTGATGGGGTGATCAGCGATTTGCGCCGGTCGAAGGATGACGCGGAAGTTGAACTCATTGCGCAGGCGGCCGACATTGCATCTCAAGCGCTCGCTGACGTTGCACCGATCATCGCAGTTGGTGTTTCTGAACGTGAGATTCGTGATGAGCTCGAATATCGGATGCGCAAATTAGGTGCAGACGGACCGAGCTACGAGACGATTGTTGCGTCGGGGCCAACAAACGCAGCGCTACCGCACGCCCGTCCGACGACTCGGCAGTTCGTTGAGGGTGACACGGTGGTCATCGACGTCGGTGCGCTGGTTGGCGGGTATCACTCTGACATGACAAGAACATTTGTTGTCGGTGAGCCGACAGACGAGCAACAGCGTTGGTATGAGTTGGTACTCGAGTCGCAGATGGCCGGTTTAGAAGCGGTTGCAGCAGGCGTTCGAGTGAGTGATGTTGATCGAGCGTGCCGTTCGGTCTTCGAATCTGCCGGGCTTTCCGACCTGTTTGTGCATGGCACCGGGCATGGTGTCGGGCTCGATATCCACGAGGAGCCATTTCTTGGTGCTTCCGGCCAAACAGAACTCGTTGTAGGAGACGTGGTGACTGTCGAACCTGGCCTCTATCGTGTCGGAACCGGAGGCATTCGGATTGAGGACCTTGTGGTTGTCACTTCTGAAGGCCACCGAAATCTGACTACTCATCCGAAGGATTCCCCATGCCTGCCATCACGACGAACGACCTGAAGACCGGTATCACTCTTGAGCTCGACAACGCGCTGTTTCAGGTGCTCGAGTTCCAACACGTCAAGCCGGGTAAGGGTGGCGCATTTGTTCGCACGAAACTCCGGAACGTTCGTACCGGAAACGTGTTTGACAAGACGTTCAACGCCGGTGTCCGCGTTGAACAAGCGATCATTCGTCGCGAGGAGATGCAGTTTCTCTACCGCGACAGCGACGACTACGTATTCATGAACAACGAGTCATACGAGCAGATGAATGTCGCTCCGGTGGCGCTCGGTGATGCAGCCGATTTCATCGTTGAAGGTATGACCGCTCAGGTTGCGTTTTATAACGATGAGATCATCTCGGTTGAAATTCCTGCGTCTGTCGAATTAACCATTTCAGATACTGAGCCAGGTGTGCAGGGTGACCGAGTGTCAGGGG